>Ga0302221_10001833_pt1 | contig 13417 bp, 1 predicted proteins | sample II_Palsa_E2_1_FD_193517 | JGI IMG/M metagenome (GOLD analysis project Ga0302221, IMG submission 193517) | Peat permafrost microbial communities from Stordalen Mire near Abisko, Sweden - II_Palsa_E2_1 | ecosystem: Environmental > Terrestrial > Soil > Palsa > Peat permafrost | place: Sweden... | reverse complement strand
CCTTGTCGCAGTATTCGTCCTTTAAGCGTGTAAACACGGTAATATTGCAAGGCTGTAGCTTGTGGGAAGTATAAGAGGGGAGGCGACATAAGAGAATGTTGTTATTGAAACAAAACTTTAAGGCTTCGAGGGTCTCGTGTGTCCCGAAGCCGTCACAAATTAGCACACGCGGCTTTTGATTTGCTTGTCCTTTAGTTTAAGGATTAAATACACGCTTAAGCTATTTTAAGCTAATCTTGGAATTAGTGTACCTAAAGTTAGAGAGTGCGTAGTGCTATTTAGGAGTAGGAAATGTGGTTTAGTTACTTCGATAAGTAGTAGTTGGCCAAATAATTATAAGTGATAAGAACTTACTGCTTACACTAATGCACTCGATTGTAGTAACCGTTGTGCGCTTGACAATTGCGCTTCTATAGTCTCGTGGATTATCCTTACTTAAAAGGACCTTAATAAAGCTAAGCATAAATAATATAACTCTTATCTCGTTTATATTATAAACGTTCTCCGGGAGGATACCCGGATCTTTTAATACTAGTCTAATTACCTTAAACTAATGTGTGATCTTATTATAGATGCTATTCTTATAGCATTCTTATGCTATCGGCTTTACTTGTCGTTATTTAAGCCTTAAATGACGCTTCTAGAAGCCCCGAGCCTAGTTCTTGCCCGGAGGATCGGTCAATTATTTCATTGTTACACGTCGGCGGGCAATATAAAAAGCGAGGGAGGGTAAATACTTAATTTATATAAGAGTTCCGAGATTAGCTATTAGTTTCAAATACTTTTCGAGAGCTTCCTCCTTTAGCAGAGAGAGATATTGTTGCTTTTGGGCCTTCTTTTCTTTCGAAGGCCTCCTATAATCACGATAATATAAGGTAGGGACACTACTACGTTTCGATATAGTATTATACTATGTTCGAGGCTCTCCTGGCAGGGAGGCCTTTGCAAGGGCAATATTGGCGTAGTCGCTTATAAGGCATTACCTTTATCGTACCTTATATAAAAATAGAATGAGATTGGGACAATGTGGTGGCGGATTAAAACGACGAGAGCAGTGATTTAGGCAAGACTAGACGCGTGGCTTATAGAACCTTTTAGAAGAATGCTATATTGCGCTATAATTTCACGTGATATGTATTTTGCATAAAAAAATGTTATGGCTATAAATGCAGTGTGGCAATAAATCCTTCCCTGCTTAAATGCTTAGCATCTTGTTGCTTCTTTTACTATTATCCGGATAAATACGGCAAGCAAGTTTTATTGTATTTTGTGTCTTTAAACCTTAGGGTTATATGTGAACTTGATAAAAGCTTTATATTAAGACGCCGAAAATCGGGGAAAGATCAAAATTTGTAATAAAATAGGGGGTAAAAGCTATAATAGTTTATAACGCTATAATTATATTAATCGATAGTATAGCCAAGTTATAGTACTTTTTAATTGAAAGTCAAGTTTTGATAAAGTAATAAGTAAAGAATAAAAGGAAACTAATTGCAGCTTTATATATTTAAAAGGTAAAGTTATAAGACTCTCGAATTATAAAGTCATTTCGGCATATAAGGATTTTCGGCACTTAAGGATAGACGTTATTATAGCTAAAAAATTTATTTTGCTTTGCACGGTTTTCGATATGTACTAGCTACTCGGGACGCGATTATGCAATAAAATGGGTTAAAATTTCTCACGTAATAATGTATTATAGCAAAGGAACTTTTAACATCTTATTTATCGAGGGAAAAGATATATATTATATATCTTGATAATAAAGTAAGATTAGGCTATAAGACAAGCATCTTGCAATAACGCTATTTACATGTAATATACTAGAAAAGCTATAATTAGAATTAGTACTATTAGTGCTAAGTTTAAATGCTTTATAATATTGTATAAATTTAAAATAATAACTCGAAACAAATGCAAAAAGAAAGGAAAATTTAATAAAAGAGGATAATAAGCAAGTCTTAAGGGCTATATATAAAGTAAAGAATGCTCCGAGACTTAATTAAAGAAAAGAATAACGGCTATAAGCTAAGCGCGTCTTAAATTGTTTTAAACGCAACTATTAACTTTATTAGCTTTACAAGATTTGCGCTTAGCTTTATATTATACTTCTTTTTATATTAAGCAATAAAAGAAAGAAAGCTAGTCAAATCGAATCCTTCTTATACTTTTACCTTTATAAGCTATGCTTCAACCTTAACTACAAGTTGCGCTTTAGCCTTAATTAATTGCGAGATTAACGCTTTAACAAATAGAAAGGTCTTATCTTCGGTTAAAGTTAAGTTAGCCTTTTTTTTTATAGATATAAGCGCGCTTATCCTTAACTCGATCTTAGCTTTCTAGTTTTTTGTTAATATTATAAGCTATATAAAATTAGGCCCTCTTACTCGTTTCTCGTTTTATATATTTCCGAAGCAAGTTATTTGCGGCCCTTTTACTTTTTACTTAATTTTAAAAGTTTATACGCTATATTTAAATAAGATTTCTTTCTTTTTACTCGTATAAGGCATAAATTGCGGGTTCCTTTAATAGCTCTAATTTATAGGATTCGGCTATAATATAAAGGATTTTAATAAACTCATCTTTCTTAGTCCTTTTATTAACCTTTATCGCATAAAGGCAATTTAGATATACGTTAACTATATTCTTAGTAAAGTCTTTACAAGGAAGGACCTTAATATAAGGGCAAGCTTATAGTCTAATCGCGATAAAGAGTTGCTTGCTATATACTTAGCCTTTTTTATTGCCCTTTTTAAAATACTTAAACTTATATCTTATAATTATTTCTCTATCTTTAATAAAGCCCGGTTTTCTTGCATTTAATTTGTTTAATTTATAAGGGTCTATACTAATATCGGTTTTACTTATGCCGTTGTCTGTAATACTATTAGCTATAATACCGGCAAGAGTAGTACTTGTAAGAGTAGTACTAGTAGTACTTGTAAGTCTAGTGCTATTTCCTCCAAATAATAGGGGCTTTGGCGCTTTAAGCAATAGCTTTAATATCCAAGTACTAGGATAAGAGCTCGCCTCGACTAGCTTAGCAAGTTCTTATACTTTACTAAGAAACTATTCTTTCGCTTTTATATTAGTAGGATCTTTTTTAAACTTTGTAGCCTAGAAATAAGCCTTAATTATAATATCCTTAATTCTCTTTATATCAATTAAGTTAACTATATCCTCTTTATCGGGATAGCTTTATTGCTAGCTTGCTATAGCATTATTTGCATCTAAAATTTCTATATAAAGCTTATTGTCGTTATTACTACTTAAAATCTTTTTTATAATAAGTATAACGCGCGTATAAACTTCTTAAATAAAAGCTATAGCTTCTTTATCTTTTATATCCTTATTTGCTTTCTCGTCTTAAATTAGTTTTAGCTCGTAATTTGTTGCTTTTATCTAGCCTCTAATAATTCCCGATGCTTTAATTGTAGCTTATAATTCTAGCACTCTTAGTTAATAAATAGCAAGTTGCAAGGATCTTAACTTACTTTGCTAAGCCTCCTTATCCCGAAAAATCTATAAAGCCTTTATCATATAAATTTGCTTAATCTCTTTAAGCTAATTAACCCTAAAAATATTCTTTATACTAATAATTTGCTTAATCTCCTTTAAAGATATAGCTTTTTTATATTATACTCCTTTAAGCAATATTAAAGTATAGCTAAGATTTGTCTAATTAAAGATTAATTTAAGCTATTAATTTGTTTTATCTATTTACTCTTTGCTAATACCCGTTGCCACGCATACTATTATTAGTGCTAATATATAAATTAAATAAAGCAATTTACATTATTTAAAGAAGTTTACTTACTTGACTAATCGCCTTTATTCTTTGTAGCAATTAAGGCCTTTGCTAAGTAAATCTTCTTAATCTCTTTTACTTAATTAAGATAACAGTTAACTTTAATACTAAAAACTTTCTTAAGCTTTGAAATTTTTATACTTTAACGCAATTAATCGGTAGCAATCCGCTTTACATTTAAGTTAAAGGTCGGCTTTAAGGTTACGAGGCTATTAGATTAAATAGTCCCTTTACCTTTACCCATTTAAGCCGCTATAGTAGTATTAGTCCTATTAAGTGCAATGTCCGCTATAGTCACGTTTTAAGACTAGTTTCTTAGTAATAAAGTGAGATGTTAATGCATAAAAGTCAATGCTGCTTAAAAGTTAATGCTACTTAGAAGTTAATGCTGCTTAGAAGTTAATACTACTTAAAAGTCAATAATGCTTAAAAGTCAATCTTGCTTTACTAATTCTTTTATTTAAGGAAATTGCTTTAAAAGTCTTATATCTTTATCTCGACTCTCTTACCTTAGATTTAAGCACTCTTTAATTACTATTTTAAATGCAAATTAGCACACGTTAAGGAGTATAGCTATTTCTAGAAATTTTACTTTTAAAAGTAGCTTTAATATAGCAAAGATAGTATTTATAATAACCGGGAATTAAAGCAGTTAGCTATTATATAATATAATGCACTTTGCAATTCTTTATAATTATAGTCACAAAAATTGACAGCTGTTAGCTTAAGTTATATAAAACAAGTAAGCGATAGCTTAAGGATAACTACTATAATAATAATAATTTTACAAGTACAAATAATACTATTTAAAATAATTAAAGCGCTAATATATGTTAGCTACTTTAAAGGCTATTAGCTTAATCTTAGCAGTCCTAATCAAAGATAGTTAATCGCTAATTTTGACTTTAGCTACCTTTAGTTATCAAGCGATAAATAGTAAAGTAAGGGCAACACTTACCCCTAGTGCCGAGGACCTTCTTAGCTAAGTAAAATACTATTATATTTAATATATATCTTTTAAGTGCATATCGAGGATATAAAAGAAGTGCTATATAATCCGCTTAAAAAAAAGGAGGCACCTTAAAGGCTAAAAAAGAGGAATAACCTAGAAACTGGGCTAAGAGACGCGGTACGCGGGCTAAAAGAAGGCATAAGAAACATATTAAGTATTAGAGGAGCTATAAAAGAAAGACGCAAATATACAAAGGTGGCTATATTGCAAAAAAAATAAAATAAAGCAAATAGAAACTATAGCTATACTAATAGCTCTCAATTTTAAAAGTAAAGACTTAATATAACAAGCAAAGATGCAGCAACGTTCTTTTAGCGTATAATATAAAGATAAAAAAAAGTATTAAAGTTAACTATAATAATTAAAGAGAGATTCTTAAAGAGATCTACTTTAAAGTAAAGAATTATAACAAACAAGCATTATAAGTTATTAAAAGATCCTATAAAGAGGTAGCATTAAAGCTTCACTCCTTAAGTTACTTGTTTTTCGCATTACTCTATTTACTTATAACCCTCCTTTATGCCCAAGTTGCTTAATTAAAGTAGCTGCTATCTCTTCTTCCTTAAAGCTTGTCTTTAATTCTTATATCTTGCCTTTATAAATAGTATATGCTTCTTTAATCTCAAGTTGCGTCTTTAAACTCTTTAAATCCCTTTATAATAATTGCGTAGCGCTCTCGAGAGGATATAGAGACTTGCGACCGACAAGCTTTAAGAATAGCTCAATTAAGAGACTCGAAAATGTAAGCTAATAAGTTAAGATGCTACTCGATAGCTTGCTACCAAATAACTAGTCGCACTTATATAATAAAGCGTAAGCTGCTAAATTAAGGTGTCGTTAAAGTAAATATCGACCCGCTAAAGGTTTAACTATAAGGGTTAGCAATAGTTTAGCTTATTGCTACTCTATTTGCAAGTTTTGTAATGCTAAGTAAAATTTAAGTAAAACAAGTTAGCTATAATCGAGATAATACTCTTATTTAATAATTAACTTAACTATTAAGATTTGTTAGACTTAATCTTAATAATATTATATTAAAGAGATCCTCTCCCTTTAAAGAGCAAGCCCTCCTTACTAGAATAAGTATATGCGAAAATAGCATATTATAAAGTTAAACGGCAAGCTTAATTTAATTCAATTAGCGCAAGTAAAGAAAAATAGCCTTATACTAAAATTTAATATTAGATTAAGTTAATCGTCAAATCAAATCCACAATAATCTTTATTTGCAATTACTTAAAGGCTAAGGCTTAGCTTATATTAGTATTACATACTAGCTAACCCTCTTATATTATAGCTTTCTTTTACTAGTACTCAAACGGCCGTTATTATAATAAATCCCTCGAGACAAAGAACCGAACTTTAATATCGCTATAACTTATCCCTCTTATTACCTCGAAATATATATAAAAGGCAATAAAAAGGAGGAAATAGGGATTAGCTGCGAGGTTCTTTAAACTTAGTGCAAAGTCTTGCTAGTTCTTAAGCTTTAAGTCTTAAAGCGCTCTTCAAATCTTCTCTTATATCATTTAAACTATAATGTCTCTTTTATAGTAAATTATAACTATAATAAAAGAATTCCTTATAATTAGCGAAATGCTTTTAATTTGCTAAAAAGTCTTTATACTTCCTAAGCTTTATTATTATTATAATATCGTTTATAAAATAATAAACGACTTAATTACGCAACTCCTTAAATTTCTTCTTTAAGTCTTTTATAAGAATATAGTTTACACTTATCTAATAGCCTATTTTAAAGCTTTCGAAGCGTACTTTATACTTCGTATATCTTATAACGTCTAATCCTATTATAACCATTTTCTCTTTAATATATAAGAAGCTAGCATCGACTTGCGCTTCTTGCTATATAAGTTCCCTAAAATCTTAGCTATTTAAGGCTTTTACCCCGGCTAGCGCAGCTTAAATCTCCTTTTACTCGGCCTCGAGTTTCTCTTTCTCTTTCTTTAGCTATATTAGGCAATTTATTTTAAATAGTTGTGCCTTTAATAACCTTATACGCTTGTCTTTATTATCGATCTTAAGCTTTAAGCTTACTAACTCTCTTTCCTTTTCCTTAATAAATTACTACGCTACCTTTAAGTCTTTTTCCAAGCTAGTCACTTAACTCTTCGAGGTTTTTAGCCTCTTATTAACTTTAGCTTTAGCTAATTTTAAATCTTTAATATATAAGCTTAATACTTGCCTTAAGTCTTCTAAGTCTTATCTTATCTTTTTTAGTTTTACTTGCACGCTACTTGTCGCTTGTAATGCTATTCTTAAATTATTTAATTTTGTTTTTAGCTTATAAACTCGTTTTACCTCTTTTTATAAGGTTTTAGCTTTTGCTTTAATTGTATTCAATTTTGCTATAAGCTTTATAATAGCTGCCTTCCCTTGCTAAAGTAATACTTTATTCTTTGCCTTAGCTATATCTAATTTTCCTTTAAAAACGCTTATAAGTTTTATATCTCTTTATATAGCGTTGTGTGCTATCTTTAAGCTTTCTCCGAGGTCCTTAATAGCTACTTGTTCTTATTGCAACTGCTTCTTTACCTTTATAAGCTCCTCTTTAAGCTATTTGACACGTTTTGCCTTTTGCTATTAGCTCTCGGCAGCTGCCTTTACTATATTTAATTTTGCTTAAAGGTTATAAATAGCTTAACCTTCTTATTTTAAGACTTTAGCTTATTTACTTACAACTACTAGCATTTGCTTAAGATTAAGGGTCTTTGCTTCGACGCTTATTCCTATTCTATTTGCAATAGCGAGCCGGTTACCCGGAATTAGCTTTTACTATTCGAGAATCTTTATACAAGTATTTTCGTCATATACTAGGTTATTTTAGCTATAAAGAGCAATAAACTTAGCAATCGACCTTTTTAGGTCTTTAATCTTATTAAACTACGCTTTTATTACAAGAAAATCTTCAAATTAAAGTTTATTTAAATAAATAATCTCGCAATTACTATCTTTATAGTTTTACTTAAGCTAAAGTCGTCTTATAAAGGCTATACTTATCTTATCTACTCCTTTTCTAGTCTCTTTAATCTTTGCAAGTATTATATTTAAAGTCTTACCCTTAATAGTAGCCACCTCTTTAAAAAATTTTAAGTCTTTAGCTTACTATTAACTAATAAGCTCTAATTTAGCAACTCTTTCTTAAAAGCTTTAAGACATTGCTTTAGCATTAATATCTTTTAGCCTTTATAAGTTACCCCTCTCTTATTAAACAATTCTCGACTATAATGCCTTTAATTTTGCCGTTGCTTGTTATAAATATATAGCAAGCTACTATTGCAATAACTTTGCTACTAATGCTTACTTATTACTTTTAAACTTATACTCCGAGATCTTATGCTCAAATTTTGCAATTATAAAACGAGATTTTTCTAGTTTAATTGCTATCTCTCGTTTATCTTAATGCTACTTTGCTTATATAACTTGCATTTTATAAGCAAATTTATAACTTGCAATTGTCCTTTTAAAAGTCTTTATCTTTTATTACTTCTTAGCTAATTCGAGATATGCTTGCAAATTTTCGCGTAACTAATCGAGGTTAATAGTCTTTAATTCTTTAATCTTATTTTAATATAGCTAAACCTTAGCAAGTAGCCGTTTAGAATTTGTTTAAGCCTTTAACAACTTTACCTTATAAAGAGAGATCTTACTTTATTATTTTATAACTTGTCTTTTATACTCTTTTAAGCGCAATATAAGTGTAGCATTTTAAGCTATATCCTTAACCGATTTGCTTATTTAAGCTTAACTTGTTGCTTAATAAGTCTAATTATAATTATATTGCTATTATAATATATTACAAGTATTTATAGCTACCCCCTTTATCTTATTGCTATAATAACTAGCTTTAAAAGGTAATAGTAAAATGCGAAAGAAAGAAAGCGCAATACCTCGCTTAACAAATAAATTTATAACATATTTATTACTCTTTAATATTTTACAAATATTATATAAAAAGAAATAAGAAGCACAATCTTAAAGTGCTTAGTTATATAGTCTCTTATACTATTATTTTACTTTAATATTCGAGAGCGTAATAATCTAGACTAATAGCTTAAAGAGTTTTTACTACTTATTACTAATACAAGTTAAAAGCTAATAATAGCTTATAATTTTTGATTCGAGATTATAATCGTATTTGCCCGGTAGCCTAGCTATTATAAGCATATTTTTAGAATGCTCTTAATTTGCATTAGCGTTAAGAATGCTAATAATTGCATTAAACTTGAATTTAAAAGCGTTTGCGAGCCTAGCAAATTCAAGGAGGCATTAAGGGTTTAAGCTAATACTTGGCACCTTTTGTTTATTATCCGACTTTAAGACGAGGTTTATAAGGTAATAAAAATTGCGCATAGCAAATATTTATAATTAAACGTATATTATCTTAAATCTCTTATTATTGCCCGTTTATATATTACTATATTCAATTAACTTATTAGCGCTCTTTAACACTATATAATCTCCTTTATATCCACGCTACATATATTGCATTACCTCTTTTATATAACACTTTATTAGGTTAATAAGCGTCCGCATTACTTTCGCATAGTCTTTTAAGTATAAGGAATCCTTAGCAAGCGTCTTAATTAAGGGGATAATCCTATTAATAGCAATAACATTCTATAATAGTCCTAATCTTTTAACATTATTATATAATAATAAAAATGCACTTTTACTCTCGATAGCTCGGGTAATAAAGTCTTTATCGGCTAATAACGTTTTAAGGGCCCTCCCTTTAAATAGCTCTATAGTCTTAAGATTTAGATTATATATAAGCTCTTTGTTACTATCAAGTATTAAGGTTTAAACGTGCTTAATGCAATCTAAATATCGTATTAGTTCTTAAGATAGCATATTAGCATTGCGCATGCTAAAGGAATTATACTTACTTTATCACATTTAAGCGATTTATACTAGTATAAAGTGCCTTTTTAAAAAGATGCTTAAAGACCGACAAACAGTCTTAGAGATATAAAGCCCTTATATAAAGCTAGCCTCTTCTTTATAGCTTTAAAGTTATTTTTTGCGTCCTTCGACTACTACGCCGTCCTTTAGTTAAGCTTTACATCTAAGAATCGGAAGACAATTTTATTGTCGTGTAAAATCGACTTAATATTATAATCTTGCTCTTGCATATAACACTTGTTATCTCATCTCTTTATATTACTATAAGATTTACTTATATTAGCGTTAAAGGCTTATATATACCTTTATTATAAAGCTCAATTGCCTACTACTTATTATACAAATAAATATACTACTTTGTAGCTTTTAATTAATACTATTTATAATAATGCGTTAAAAGAGCGCTTTCCGGAAGGTGAAGACGCTTAATATGCCCCGCGTCTTAAAGATTACTAGTCGTCAATTTAAACCGGGCTAAGGTAATAGCTAAAACTGGCTAAGAAATTTCGGCTTTAATACAATTTCTGCAAATGTTTAAAAAGCATCCTCGAATTTTAAATTCTCTTAGCTAATACTCGGTCTTTTTTAGCTAAAGTAGAATTTAAGGCCGTCCTTTAAAAGGTTAATATAATAGGTTCTTTAGCTTAACTAAGGCTATGCCGAGGCGCGCTATCTCGCAAAAGCAATTTAAGGATTTAGCATTATTAAAGAACGCTATTTAGCTAAATATCTCATATACTTACTTATAAATAAAGGCAAGTAAATTATAGTTTTAGCAAGTGGATTTAGTAGCTATTATCTCTTATTTGTATTTGTATCTTCTTTATCTTAAACTAAAATCTATTTCTAAACTATAATAATATTTAGCTATTTGCTACTATTATACTTTATTAGTCTAAGAATTTTCTGCAAGTAAAATATTTTACTTTAGGTGTTAGCAAAGTATAATATTTTACTAGTAAAATATTTTAAAGGCAAGAATATTTTACGCATAGTTTTAGCTATATTTTAAAGTATTTTATTAGTAGAATATTCTACTTAAGATATTAGCCGAATCTTAGAGTATTTTACTAGCAAAATATTTTGCATATAAGAATATTTTACTAGCTAAAATATTCTGCCTAAATCTTAGCCAAATTTTAAAGTATTTTACTAGCTAGAATATTTTGCCCGAAATGTTAGCCAAATCTTAGATTATTCCCTTAATAAAATATTTTACTAGCTAAAATATTCTAAGATGCGCTAACATCTTAAGTAAAATATTCTACGTGCAAGAATATTTTACGCAAGATGTTAGCTATATCTTAGAATATTTCGCTAACAAAATACCCTACTTAAAGAGTCTTAGAAATTTTTATAAGAATATTTTAATATATTACTAATTAAGATTAAAATTCGTTTAGTTATAATATAAGCTAATATTTGCTACTCTTGTCTTTTTTACTTGCGCAAGAATTTTACGTGATACGATATTAGATTTAGCTCTTATTTAGCTTATTATTAAGTTCTTATCACCTCTTTCTATTTTGTTACTTAAATTATTAGCAAATTTTCGAGGGTAGTAGACTAAAAAGGCACTTACTTATAAGTTGACTAAGGTAAGGCATGCCTAGTAGAGTAAAGGTTAATTAAAGTTAGCAAAACGGCCCGCAATAAGCGAGTCCTTCTTAGCAAATTAGCGCATAAACATAATTTAATCTAAGCAAGCGCCGTCTTCTTAAAGTTTTAATAACAAGGAGTTATTTGTTATTAATTTGCTATAAGTTTATAAGCGTTTTAAAATATATGCTAACTCCATATTATACTTCAAATAGACTATAATTCTATAAAACCCGGCGCTGCCTTATTAGCTAAATAAAAAGCAACAAGATAATGCCCACTTTAAAAGCGATATTTAAGCAAGCTATAAGTATATAGCGCTTAAGAGGTATAAACTAAGATTAGAATGTCGAAAAGGGGTTATTAGCTATTAAGCAACTAATTAGCGCCTTAAATCTTACTCTTAACTATAATTATATTAATAGTAGCTTCGAGTTCGGAGACATCCGAGTAAAGCTTATAACTTACAAGTTAATACCGGGCGTTATTTAAATTAATGCCTCGAAGATTATAAGCGAATAGAACACATTATATATACTTAAACATATTAATATTATCGGCTTTAATAATAGTAACCCTAATATTAGCTATTAGCTACTTACTAACGCTAATAACTACAAGGATAATCCTAAAGGATAATATAAGCTATATATCTCGAAACCCTTATTATTTGTCACTATTATAGTAATAGTAGCCTAATATTTATAATTTATCTTAAACGCGCATAAGATATGCAAAGATGTAAGTTAAGTTAAAGAGGCTATAAGATACTTTATACTAACTAGTAAAGATTTTAAACGCACTCAAGTTTTTAGCTAATTATAACTTATCTTATAATAATTTTACTACTAAGCATATACTAGTTACTAGAAAAGGATTTAAGCTTAATAAGTCCTAAAATATCGCTATATAAGATTATACTAAGAATAATCTAGCAAATATTTACTTGTATAAAGCTATAAAGGCTAATATTAATATACAAGATCTTCGGTTAATTAGACAAATATTAAAAGATATCTTAATTAAAAAAAGCTACGTCCCAAAAAATGTAAAGTAGCTCGACTTTTATATTATTATAATAAAAGAGATAGCTTTTAACGCGTATTATAATATTTTGCCTTAACTGCTTTTTAAATATTAGCCAAAAAGTAGCAAAGAGTATAAAACGATATCTTAAGATAATAAACTTTGCAAAATCGCTTATCTAGTTAGCTAAAAGCAACAAAATACCTTCTAATAATAACCATTTTTGTAATATCAAGTATTGTGTAAAGTTGCTATATATGTCTTAATTTTAATAAATAGCTTAAGACTAAGATTATTTAATAAAAGCGTTAAAAATAAAATATATGCAATTTATATATATTATATTTAATATTTGCTAAGTGCAAAGCAAGGTTAACTTATACTAAGATCCTAAAAGGGTATATAATTCGACTATTCAATAAAAATAATTTATATTCCAAATATGCATTAAATGCCTCTTAAAAAAAATCTTTATCCTTCTTATATTTTAAAAGTAAATCTAAATCTTCCTTGTCCCCTTTAATCTTAAGTCCTCTTAAGTAAACAAGAATAAGCTTTATAAACTAATAAAATCGAGAACCTGCTATTTAAAGTAAGCTAATTGCGATATATAAAGCTTTTAATAAGGGTTTAAACCTTTAGTATTATTAGTTTCTAAACGCAAGGCCTTTATCGCCGCATAAAACAGGCCTTTATTAAGCAATTCCCACGTTATATTTATATTATAAGCCATATAAGACTTTTACTTATTTAATAGCTCGCGCATAAATAGCTTACTATACTTTAAGAGCGACATTAATAGCGTTAAGTAGCTAATAGTCTTCTTAAAATTAAAGAATTTATAATAGCTAGCTAATATATTAAGGCTAAAGTCCTTTTTAAGCAGCTATATTATAAAGTAAGCATCCGAAAAAATATAATATTATAGTATAATCCACAAAATTATACTTATCCGAAGGAGCTTAAAGAATAAATAAGGTTTTTTACATTTTTTGTAATGCTAATATAATTCTTTTAAAGTGGCAAATTACTAAAAGGGTCTAATTTGCA
>Ga0302221_10001828_pt1 | contig 13451 bp, 1 predicted proteins | sample II_Palsa_E2_1_FD_193517 | JGI IMG/M metagenome (GOLD analysis project Ga0302221, IMG submission 193517) | Peat permafrost microbial communities from Stordalen Mire near Abisko, Sweden - II_Palsa_E2_1 | ecosystem: Environmental > Terrestrial > Soil > Palsa > Peat permafrost | place: Sweden... | reverse complement strand
TATTTAAATAATTATTAATTATAATAATTATTCTTATTAATTAAAAAGACTTTAATTAAACTTAATAAAGTTTAAATCTTTATAAAGTTTAATATTTAATAAATCTTTTATTAAATTTAAATTGACTTAAAGTTAAAAGAATTAATTACTTTTAAAACTTATTATAAAGTTTATAAATATAAAATAAGGCTCTTTAAATTAATTAATAGACTTATAATATATTAATAGTTTATAAACTAATATTAAAAAGTTTAAAATTAATATTTATTATATAAAGTATTTAAACTTCTTTATAAATATTAAAGAAATTAAAGTCAATTTAAAAAAGATAAAGACTATTTATAATATATAATCTTTTTTTACTGTTTATAACTTTTATTAAAAGTTTATTTTAAATTATAAATAGATCACTTATTTATTAATAACTTTTATTTATAAAAAGAACTTCTTTTAAAATACTTATTATTAAATTATATTTATTAAATTAAAAGACTATTTTATTAATACACTATTATTTATTTATTTCAATCTTTAATATAAGTTAATAATAAAGATATATATTTTAAATAAAGTCTTTAAAGAAATATTATTATAATTTTAATTAAGATTAATTATTTAATTTATAATAAGAAGATATTAATTATTATATAAGTTTTAAAAGCGTAAAGATTAAAATTAAAAGATATATCAATTTAAATTTAAATCGTTTAAATTAAAAGGCTTTAAAATACTTTATAACAATTAAAACTTTAATAAATAAATAAGTATAATAAACTGAAACACTCTTATAATTTAACTTTATAATTATATATAAGTTTAATAATTAAAATAAGGCCAATTATTTTATTTATAAAGATTTTAATTTATATATAAACGTTTTTATAATTTGAAAATCTAAACTTATAAATTATTATACGCTTGAACTTTAATTAAATAATTAATATTATATTTATAAATCTTATTAAAAATTTCTATAATTTAATTAATAATCTTTTATAAATTAATTAAATAAATATGGATTTAAAAACGATTTATTAAAGAGTTATAAATAAAAACTCTAATTAAATACTTTATAATAAATTATTTCACTTTAAAAACTATTTAATAATCTTTAAAAAATAATAACTTTGAAATATATTTATTAAATGAAATATATAATTAAATATTAATAACTTATTTTAAATAATTAAAGACGTTTAAATTAGTTTATAAATATTATTATTAATTTACTCTTTATATATTTATTAATTATTTTATTAATAATTTTTAAATATATTATTACTTTTATATTCTTTAAAATAAATCTCTTAATTTATTTAATCTATTCTTAATTTTAAACTATTTTTAATAATATATATTTATAAACTTTAAAGAGTTTTTATTTAATAAGTTTAAAAGAAATATAATAATTATATTTATTTATTATAAGAATATAAATATAAAAGAGACTATTTAAATCTATTTTAATTATATATAATTATAATTTATAATTTATTTTAAAGTTTTAAAAAGAATTTAATTAAATCTTAAGAATAAAGATTAAATTATTTTTAATTGATTATATTTAAATTATTAATTAAATAGAAAATATAAATTAAAAAATTAATTAATATCTTTATTTATTTATAAATTATTATTAAGATAATTAATTAAAATTGTTTTTTATAATAAATTATATTTAAATTATATTTTCTTAAGATTTTATTATATTGTCTTTAATATAAATTAAATTAAACTATATTCTTTATATGAGTTTTAATTAGTCTTAATTTATTATAAATAATTCTTATAAAATAAAATAATTTAATTCGTTAAATAAATATATAAAGATTAAGAAATCGTTTATAATAGAATTTAATGAGTTTAAAAGAATTAATAATAATAAATAAATAAATATTATTGACTTATAAACTTTTAAATTAAAGACAAAGTCTATATTTTAATTAAAAGTTAAATTATAAACTGTTTTAATTATAAGTTTAATTAATAAATAAAGAGTTTATATATAATATTAAAGTAAATAAACAATATTTTTTTAAATCGACTTATTATTATAAATTCAATTTATTAACCCTTTAATAATCACTTTTACTTATAATATATATAAGTGTAATAAATAATTAAAAGAATAAGAAATAATTTTATTAAAGATTTAAAATTAAAGAGAAAAAAAAAGATGAGTATTTAATATAAAAGAGATTAAATTATATTTATAAACTTGATATAAATTAAGTTTAAAGTTAATCCCTTTTATAAATAGCTTATAACAGTTTATAAAGACTATAATTATATAGTTTTAAAAATAAGCTTATAATATTATAAAAGAATAAGAAGTTCAATATATATCGAAAGTAAGAACGTCGAATAAAAGTAAGGATAAAAACAAGGCCATTTAAAAAAGAGATAAATAGAATCGATTATATAAAGCTTTAAAAGCTAATTCTTTATATTTATTTTAATATACTTTAAAATATAAATTAAAAGTCAAGTAATAAAATGGGGTAAAAAGTATATTATTTATAAGTAATAAAAAGAAAAGAGTGAGTATTATAACGAGTATTATTCCCTTTAATTAATTAATCACTTGACTATTAATCACTTAATTTTTACTTAACTTTAGTCTTATTATATTCGTCTTTTTATTCACTTTTACTCGTCCCCGAATAGTTTGTCAAGAGTGAATAGAACTTATAATATTATATATACTCTCTTTTTCTCTCTTTTATCTTAAAAAACTATCCTTCTTTTATATTAAAAATATTTAAACGTTTAAATATCAAATTTATTAAATCTATTAAAATAAACGTTTATTTCATCAATTCTTTTATTATTAATAACTTTAAACTATTTCAATAAATTAAAACGATCACTTTTATCGTTTAAATCACTTAAAACCGGCTTTATTAATAATCTTAACTTCGACGAATTTTAATTTTAATCCTTTTTAAAATAATTAAAAAGATTAAAGTTCTTCTTTTTATTAATAAGTCTTTTAATAAAACAGTTTTAAAGTATTATTGACTTTAAGCTTTCCGCTTACGCCGCCGCTTTTAAGTATTTAAAACTTTTAAAGCTTTTAAAATACTTTCGATTTTAATAAAGTCCTTCGAATTCAATAAGTCCTTCGAATTAATATAATAACGATAAGTCTTTTACTCTTTTAAAAAGACTTTTATTAATTTTTAATTTTAAAGTTGATACTTTTATAACTTTTTTATTTAAGTCGATTTAATTTTAATAAAAACCGACTTTCGACTTAAAGACAATTATAAAGACAAAGTTTCTATTCTTTCGAAAAGACTTCCTTTAATTTTCGCTTATAAAGCTAATACTTATTTAATAAGATTATTTAAATCCGTCGACTTTTTATTTAATAAGTTATACTTTATTTACTTTTAAGTCTTTTTAATATCATTGATTTTTAAATAAAGCTGATAGTTTTATAAAGCTTTTAATCTTTAATCTTTTTTATATAAATCTTTTAATATAAATCTACGAATCTTTTTTTTCGATATAAATCCTTTTTTTCGAATATAAGTTAATCAACGCTTTTAATTCCGTTTAAATATATTAATTAAACTCTTTCCCGATTAATTCTAAGTCTTTCTTTTTAATTATTTAAACGTAAGAAATCGTTAATTATATTTAATATAACTTCAAATTATCGACTATTTTTACCGTTAAATAAAATTAAAAGAAGTATTAATTAATTATATAATGAACTTTATTAATCTTTATTAATATTCAATATTAAGTTCTGTTTTTTACTTTAAGTAAACTTCTCTTTTATTTTTACTTTAAATAGGCTTTTCTTTTATTTATCGAATATTACTTTCTTTTTATTATTCCTTTTATTTTATTTTATTTTAAATAAGCTTTTCTTTTATTAAATAAAGTCGACTTTTTTATTAATTATTTACAGATCGAATTTTAAATTTCAACACTCTTTTAAAACTAGAATTCGACTTTTTTATAAACCGGAAATTAAAATTAAATCTTAAATAACGGGCGTTAACTCTTTACTTTTACTTATTTTTAAATATTAGCCTTTTATTACGCTTATTATAATTTAAGAGTTTATTATAAAGTGATAGTGTTTTTTTAAAAATTCAATATAATTAATAATATAAAGAGTTAATATTAAAGCTCTTTTAAAAGAAAGTAAGTATTTAATTTATAATTACGGCTTTTATTTACGATTGTTAACGTCTGAATTATACGCGTATTAATTTATAAAACCGATATAAAGTCTTGAAAAAGCCGTTTATTTAAATTAATAATAACATTTACTCTTTAATAATAAAGAGTATTTTAATAAAATAATAGATTAAGAATTAACGTTATATTTTAATTAAGATCTTCTTTTTATTATAAAGGCTTTTTAAACCGATTATTCATTGATATTTCCTTTGAATTTAATACTTTTAATTTATAATTAGTCTTTATATTCTAAAGTCGTTTATTGTTTAATTTAATCACTTATTATAATCATTTTAACTCTCGTTATTATTATTAAAATAAACGTATTAACTTCGTTAAATTAACGTAAAAGTAAAGACTCGTATAATAAATCTAATACGGTCAGTTCTTATTTATAACTATTAGTCTTAATATTATTGTCGTTTAAAAGGAATTTATAATTATATAATATTATAGTCTTATACTTCAATATCTTTAAAGTAATTAAAATGAAAGTCGGAATTAAGACTAGAAATAATATCGTTAAAAGAATAGAAATATCGTTTTTTTTTAATAAAATAACTTTAATTTACTTTTAAAAAACGTTTTATATAATAGTATTTTATTAAACTTAAGCTTTTTAAGTTTATAATAACCTTTTTCTTTATTAACGTTATAAATTTAATAAAGTCTTAATTATTTAAAATCTAACTTTTTATATAAAGACATATCGATTTCTTTGACAGAGTTATAATAAAATATAATATCTTTTTCTTCGAAAGGTTTTATTTTAATTTTATATTTTATATTAAATACTTTTTTCTTTTTTTATCGTCGGCGAGTCTTTTAATAAATAATCTTTTCAGCGTTTTCTTTTCTTATTTAAAACTATTAAGCGCGTAATTTAAAAAGCTTTAATTTATTTATTACTTTTTTTATAAAGATAGTCTTTTAAATTAAAAATCTTGATTCGATTAATAAAATAAACTCTCGTTTATAAATTATATAAAATAACGTATATTTAATAAATTTATAAATTATAATTCGATTTATAAATAATATTATTATTAAGTTTATAACTTAATCGTCGTTGATTCGTTATCGGAATCCAATTCGTTATTTAAATTAATTTCTTCTTCAATTCTTAATTTAATAATAATATCTTTTATATATTAAAAGATCTGTTTTTTATTTTAAAGTTCTAAGTCTTCTTTTTTATTTTAGTCGTCTTTACTTTAATTACTTTCAAATTCTATAAGACAGATTTTATAAGTATTAAACTCAAAAAGAATTTAATTATCGATGTCTTTTTTTTTATTAAACTTAATATTATCCGAGTGTCTTAGTCGTTATAGCAACGTATTAACCGTTATATATTGTTTTCTAAGCATATACTTCACTTCGAAGTCGAATAAGCGTATTTAAGCTAATTATCGTATAATCAGCGCTTTAAAGTGATTAATAGCCGCTTTATTTAATTATATTATAAATATATTCGCATTGGTTTTAAAAATAAAATAATATTTAATAAGTTAAACTTATAGCTTTTTCAAGATCTTAAGTACTCTTTTATACTCTCGTTTAATAACGTTATACTTTCTTTCTACTTATAATTAAACACTACTCTTATATTATATAAAGCGAACTTTTCCGGTTTTAATGTCTCTTTAATTTAAATAGTTATTATATCTTTTTAAGTTAACGTTTACTCCGACTACGATCTCTTTTACTTTAAAACTATAGTCAATTTTAATGAGTATTAATACTGTGACTATTACTTATTATAAAGTCTTTATTGCTTTGTTTTATACGTTTAAGTCTCAGTGTTATTTAACTCTCTTTTTAAATAAAGAATATATTAAATTGGCAATAAGATTAAAATCTTTGACTTAAATCTTAAAATAAACATATAGTTTTAAAAACTCTTTTACTTCTTTTATATTTTCAGATATATTCTAATTTATAATTCTGATTACTTTATCCGTAAACGGTTCTTTGTCTTTTAAATTATAAATAAACTTAATAACATTTAAACCGTCTTTATAAAACTAAGACTTAATATTAATAAATACTTTAATTCTTTCAATTCTTTTTAATGTTTTATTAAGGTTTTAAATATATTTTAAAATGAATCTTCGTATATTAAAAAGCGCTTCTTCACCGTCGTAATTAATATATAGTCTTTTTATATTAATATCGTCGATAAACGGCTTAATTACTTCCAGATTAATATCTTTTAATATTAGGCTTATAATTTTAATAAATTATATTATAGAATTAATAACTCTTTATAATAACGTAATATTTTATAAGAGTTTAAATAATATAAAGAATATTGTCAAGTTTTTACTTTTAAAGTAAAGTAATATCTGATTATAATTAAAATATAAGTCGATTAAACTTATAATATAATAATTTATAAATTCTTTTATAAATTCGTTAATTAATAACAGTAAATTAACGTCTCGTCTCGTTATTATATTTAAATACGTAATTGAATTAATTAATTTATAATCTCTTAATGTCTTCTTTTTAATTAAAAACTATAAGTTCTTATATAGTCTTTTAAAGTATTTTAATACTCTTTTATTAAGTCGTTTTTTAAGTATTTTTACTATTAATAATAATAATAGCTTTAAATATAAAAAGTTCGCTGTTTATTATACTTCGTATTCGATAATATTAATGACGATAAATAATAAAATGTCTTTATAAATCCGGTTATATTTTAATTATTCGAATATAAAGACTTTTTCTTTATTAATAAATACTTCTTTTAAAAGCTTTCGTTTTATTAATTATAATTCACCGATATTAAGTTCTTTTATTCGCTTTAATATAAGTCGAAATTGCTTTAAAATATTTGAAAATCTAAGTAATATATATTATTAATATATTCCGATTTACTTTTATATTATATCTTTTATTTTCAATCGGTTATATTAATCTCGTCGTCTTTTAAGTTTCTCGTCTTTCTCGTTTATTTTATTAATTAATTATATTTGTCTTTTATTTTATAAACTATATTAATTATATAACTCTTAATTCTTTTTTAATAAGGATTAAATAAGTGTTTTAAATTAAAATCTATCGAAAAGTTTATATATATATTTATAAAATCCGTAGAATCTGAGTTTTAGTCCGAAAAATAAAAAAGTAGTTTAATATAATATAATTCATAATAATTTAATACTTCGTCTTTTCTTTTCTTTAAGAACTTATCTTTAAGTTTTATAATTCTACTTTTTATAATACGTAAAGAACTGATAATAGTTTTATAGTCAATTGCGTTAATTAAGCGTTTTTTGAATTATTGATATAATTATCTTTATTATCGCTTTTAATGATTTTAAATTAGTTTTAAACTTTATATAAATAACTTTCTCGTATCTTCTTTGTCTTTATATTAGTTTTAATACTTATAATTACTTTAGTCTTTAAGTCGTAAAATAATATAAAGACTAGTCCGTCTTCTTCGTTTTTAAAATATTTGAATATAATTTTAGTCTTTTATATAAATAGAAATCTAAAGACTATTTTAATTTTAAGACTCTTTATAATATAAAACCGAGTCTTAATAATAATATTCTTAATTATAATAATAACGTTGTTTATAAATCTAATAAACTTAAACTTAGTTTTAATAATTATTCGAAGAGTTATTTTAATATTATAAATAATTAAGATCTCAAACTTTAAAACTACGTTAAAAGAAATATAACTGACTTTTATTTTAATGTCGAGTATTACTCTTATATTAATAAGTTTGTCTTTGTTTATTATAATAATAATGACTTTAAGAATAAAAGAATAATGATTTAAATAATTAAAGAAGTTCTTAATAATTAACGGATTAACGTTTATAATTTATAAGTCATTAATTTCATATATTAAGTCTTTTAAGCCGATAAACTCTCTTAATTTAACTTTACTCTTTATAATCTTTATTTCTTATATTTTTTTATTTATTTCTCTTATTAATAAAAGTAATCTTTTAATAAAAGCAAGGTTTATAAGTGATATTATTTCTTTTAATATAAAGTTAAATAAAAGAGTAATTTGATTTAATAACTTATTCAAAGATCTTTTATACGTATACCCGAGCTTTAATAAAGTCTTTATACGGCTTTATTTTAGTCTTTATAAGATTTTAATGATTTTCCGGTCTTTAAACTTAGTTTTTAATTTTAATTTTAATAATTAAGAATTCATATCGTTTTAAAACTAAATTATTCTTATTTAAAGTACTTTCGTCTTTTTATAAAACGTTTATTATTATAGTTTTTCTTAAAGCGTCTAGTTTTTAATATAAGGAGTATTTCTTTTTAAAGCTCTTTTTAACGATCTAGTTTTAATAAACTCGATTTCCGCTTCTCAGACGATCATTCTTTATATTTAAATATATTTTTCTTTCGAAATATCAGTCTTATTTAATAAGTCAGAAATATTATAATCCTCGTCTTCGAAAACTTTTAAGTTCTTAATAATACTTTTACTCTTATTCTTTTATATTATTAGCCGGCTTTTAATTTCCTCGTATAATACTTATTCTTATCGTTTTAATATATGACTATATTTAATATTAATGACTCGTATAATGATTTAATTACGCCGTAAAGTATTTCTATTGAATTATATTAAAAGTGATAGTTTATTTAAATTTTAAAGGCTAATATAAATATAGTTTCTATTGTCTGACTTATAAATTACTCTTTTTTCAATAAACATCTTATAGTCGTAATATTGATTTATATATTAATAAAGTGCTTACGGTCTTATTCTTTTAATTTGAATATTTTTATATTACTTATAAATCTCATCATTTCTTTAATTCTTTTTATAAGCCGGAAAGCTTTTATAATTAACTTCAAAGATAATATCTTCTTCGTTTTCGTTTAAATTTATATTTATAAAAGTCTGATTAATATCTATTACTTTATTCCTTTAAAAAGCTCGCTTTATAACCGCTTATAAAATATATAATTTATTAAGACTTTTTATAATCTTATCGATGTCTTTATTTGTTATTCTCTTATTAATCTTTAATATAATAATAACTCGAATAAAAAATAAGATTGGCTTAAGTTCTTTTTTTTATTGTTTCAATAATTTCTCTTTATATATCGCGGTCTTTATCAACAGTCTATTATTTATAAAGTCTGAGTTTAAATTCTTAAACCCCGTTAATAATTCAGCCATCTTTTATTCTTAAATTAAGTCATTTATATCTTTTAATATAATATAACTATTCTTTATATCTTTATAAATCTCTTCGAAAGTCTTTATATTATTCGGATTAAATTTCTTTGTCTTAATGCCGAACTTTATTGCTTTGACTCTTAGATTTTAAAACAGTTTATAAAGAAACTTAAAGATTAAAGCCTTTTTTATAATATTATTATTGTCTTTATATTTAATTCCAATTTCATAAAATCTCTTATAATAGTCGTAAATTTGACTTTAAGCGACGGTATTAAAGTCGACTAATACTTTAAAGTCTTTTATATACTTTTCGAAATAATTAATAATATATAATAATTAATTTAAATTAAAATATCAATATTTCCGAAGTAAGACTTTTTAAAAAGTTAGTTAATTAATATTAAGATCTTGATATTCCGACAGTTTTTCGATGTCTTTTCAATATTATTTAATAGAATACTCAATAACTCGTTTCTTTTTTTTAATATTATCATTAATTTTATAATCTTTAAAACATTTATTTAAAGTCTTAAAAAGTCAATAATCTCTTTTTTATTAAAGAATAAGTTATTATATCTTCTTAAGACTAATATTAAATAATAAAAGACTATTCTCGTTATAATCGTAATAAGTTTTAATAGAGTTTATAATTAATAAAGAGAAGGCTTAAAAGATTCTACTCGCTTTTCTTTAAAAGATTAATAAGCTCTTTTAAATGATTTAGTTATTTACGTTCTCTTTTATTAAAAAGAATCGGATCTTAATATAATAATTATTATTAAATATCGAATTTAAATAATGAAGTTATATATATTGTTTTAGTCGGTATAATAATAATAATAAATGAAAATATAAAATAATAATAATAATTTTCAAGAATTAAAAATCAAAGCTGTTAAAGTTTATATATTGTTTGTGTCACTTAAATGACACAGTGGAGTCGTATTCCGGGCACGTAATACGTTTAGTATTCTATGCTCGTTGGAATAGTGACTGAGGTTCAATTGAAGTGCTACGGAGTCTATATATACTAAAACTGGTGCGTCCCTCTGATTAGTCAGTACTTCGTAATCAGGGGTCAGTGCAGCGAGCGTAGCGACAGCGAGCGTAGTAAGTGCAGTAGCAGTGATTATATATATATAAATACTTATTTAAATAAAATCAAAAATCAAAAACAAATAAAAAGAAGTAATATCGGTCTTTATTAAATATAGTCCTCGTATTCTTTTATACTTTTAAAAAAAGAATAAATCATTAAATTTCCCTTTAAATACTTTATTTAAAGCGTTTAATGCCGTCTTTCAATTATTAAATATTAAGTATTATTAATGAAACTTAGCCTTTATAATAGCCCTTTTTTCTACGTTTTATTTAGTCGATTATAATGATAATAAAACCCCGAAAGTCTTATACCCTTTATAATAGTCTCTTATAAAGTTTTCCGGTACTTTAACATCCCTCTTTTATTTAAATCCTTAATTTAATATTTATTAAAAGCTCGTAATTCTTCCGGCTATAAATATTATATCTGTTTATAAATTATTGTCGTATTAAAATCTTATCTACTTATAAAGAAAGACTAATTGAATAGCTCCTTATAAATATAAGTATGATATCGTTATTACGCTTCGTTTAATAATAAATATAAAAAGTAAGTCGAAGTAAATCAGTTCGCAGTGATATAATATTTCGCTTTAAGTCAAATAAATCAATATAATTTAATTCGCAGTGATATAATATTTCGCTTTAAGTCAAATAAATCAATATAATTTAATTCGCAGTGATATAATATATCGTCTCTCTTTTTTATAAAAGTAGTCGTAGTAAAAATATTATAATGTCTTTATTATATTCTATTTATTGACAAATACAGATCAGATTAAAAGCTTATAATTCTATTCGAATATCAGTTTATAAGATAAAAAGTAAGTCGAGATAAATTAGTTTACAGTAATATAATACCTCGTCTTAAGTCAAGTAAATGATATAATTCAGTTCGCGGTGATATAATATATCATTTCCTTTTTTTATAAGAATAATCGTGACAAAGATATCAATCGATTTTAAATATTTATAAAGAGTATTTATAAAGTAAAAGTAAGTTAAGTAATTCAATTCATAATGATATAATACTTAATTAAGTCAATGATATAATTCAGCTCGTAATGATATAATATATTATCAACCCTTTTTCACTTAGAATTCGTCTTTAAGACTGTTTATTCCTTATATAAGTCATTAAATAAACATATAAAAGGGTAAGAAGCTCAATATATATCGAGAGTAAAAACGTCGAATAAAAGTAAGGATAAAAACAAGGCTATTTAAAAAGGGGATAAATAGAATCGATTATATAAAGCTTTAAAAGCTAATTCTTTATATTTATTTTAATAGACCTTAAAATATAAATCAAAAGTTAAGTAATAAAATAAAGTAAAAAGTATATTATTTATAAGTGATGAAAAGAAAAAAGTGAGTGTTATAACGAGTATTATTCTCTTTAATTAATTAATTACTTGACTATTAGTCACTTGACTTCTACTTGATTTCAGCCTTATTATAATATTACTCTCTTCTTTAAATAAAGCTTATTTATGAACTTTATAAAAGCTTGTCTTTATTATTATAATATTTTAACTTATTTATACTCTTTTTATAACTTTATAACTAGTTTATAAAGTAATATAAAGAGTTTAATAGTCTTAGATTCTTATTATAAAACTCTTTAAACTTATATAAACAGTTTATAAAGTTTGAAATATAATATTAAATTAAGTTTAATTTATTATTTATTTATTTCATTAAATATTATAACTTTTTATAATAATTATAATAAGTGAAAATATCTTTAATATCTTATTTATCTTAAGTATTAATAATTATAAATAGTTTTAACTCTTATATTTAATTTAATAAAGAGTTATTAATAGTTTTATAAAGTTTATTAATCGAGATAATAAAGTAAATTCAGATTAAAAATAATAAATTAATTTGAAAAGTATTTTCTATTTATTTTAATATTATATATAGACTCTTTATTTATTGATCAAGTTATGATTAAAGTAGTTTATATTTTAACTCTTAATAAAGATATAAATCTTGTCTTTAATTTAAAAGTTTATAAATTAATAATATTTATTTATTTATTATTATTAATTTTCTTAAACTTATTAAATTCTATTATAAGTGATTTCTTAAATACTATATATTTATTTAACGAACTTAATTACTTTGTCTTATAAGAATTACTTATAAACGTTTATAAGTTTATTTATAATAAGTTAAGATTAATTAAAGCTTATATAAGAGATATAATTTAATTTAATTTATATTAAAAGTAATATAATAGAATCTTAAGAAAGCGTAGTTTAAATATAGTTTATAATAAAGATTAATTTTAATTAATTGTCTTAATAATAATTTATAAACGGATAAAAGCGTTAATCAATCTATTAATTTATGTTTTTTATTTAATTATTAATTTAAACGTAATTAATTATAAATAATTTAATCTTCGTCTTTAAGATTTAATTAAACTTCTTTTAAAACTTTAAAATAAATTATAAACTATAATCAAATATTATTATATTTATTAGTTTATAATAACGTTATATATAATTGAAATAAATTTAAATAGTCTCTTTTATATTCATATTCTTATAATAAAAGATAGAGATTGACTTTTTATTAAAGTAATAAATAAATATAATTAATATATCTCTTTTAAACTTATTAAATAAAAACTCTTTAAAGTTTATAAATATATATTATTAAGAGTAGTTTAAGATTAAAAGCAAATAAATTAAATTAAAAGACTTATTTTAAAGAGCGTAAGATTAATAATAAGTCTAATAATTATTAATAAAACGATTGACAAATATATAAAGATTAAATTAATAATAATCTTTATAGACTAGTTTTAATGTCTTTAATTAATTAAAGTAAGCTATTAATATTTAATTATATACTTCATTTAATAAGTATATTTTAAAGTCATTATTTTTAAAAACTATTAAATAATCTTTAAAAAGAAGTAGTTTATTATAAAGTGTTTAATTAAAGTTCTTATT
>Ga0302221_10001827_pt1 | contig 13452 bp, 2 predicted proteins | sample II_Palsa_E2_1_FD_193517 | JGI IMG/M metagenome (GOLD analysis project Ga0302221, IMG submission 193517) | Peat permafrost microbial communities from Stordalen Mire near Abisko, Sweden - II_Palsa_E2_1 | ecosystem: Environmental > Terrestrial > Soil > Palsa > Peat permafrost | place: Sweden... | reverse complement strand
ATAGTCATCTCCTATTAACATCTGCCAGCTATCTGCCCTTGTTGGAGTTGAACCTGAACATGCCGTTCACCTTTATACCTATCTCATCAACAAACCCCGTTTCTCCACACCAGAAGCTCGACAAGCCCTCATACGTCGTCTCCGAGAAGCATTGGTAAAGAATATATCAGTACAAGGTGTTTGCAAACCACTGGAAGCTTTATTCTCGATTTCGAAAATTGAGCGGCCAGAGGACAAGGATTATTCATTTTCACGGTATGCGAGACGAATTACGACATTGGGATAAGGCTGATATCGTTGCAGGGAGCATTGGCAGGCTGGGCCAGAGAACTGCCAGAGAGGAGAGAAATGGCTGAATACAATTTATGAAGGCAATCTTTTCACTGCCACGGATCACTTCAAAGCCCACAAGGACCTCGACTTCATCTCTCGAGAGATTACCTACGGATTCTATCTTTCGGATCACAGAATTCTTGGGCCTCTGGATACCGAGTTGGTTACTCTGGCTGGTATCATGATTCAAAACCTACCGCTTGAAACAGCATGGCATTTGAGAGGAACCAGAAAGGTTGGGGTGAGTATGGAGAATGTGGAGTTGGTGCAGCAATGCGTAAGTATCTCCTCAATTGTTGGGAACCTGCCTGACAGCTACAGGTTGAGATGGTTGCGAAGTACGGAGGGGCGAGATTGCACAAAGTCCCACGAGTTGCTAGTATCGAGCATGAAGTTTAAGCGTGAAAGCTTTGCATAGAGACTAGATCTCAGTATAGTTAGACAAAATAACGATGAGTTTCGGAATCAATGTCGCCACTATTCATATCTCCACAATTTATCTGCAGCCTTATCGATCCTTCTTCATGAGTCAGAATCATGACGGCTTGCCATTTGCTCCACTTATTCCGGCCCAGCAGTCGCTCTGCGCAAGGGCTTTTCAAGTTTTTTTTTCGCCATCATCAATACTGTAGTTTGAAATCTAGCTATTTTTGTATTTTATATCCTTGATTTAAAGTATTTTTGCTAAAGTTGCAGCTCTAGGTCTGCTTATTAGCTAGAACACAGAGAGCGTAAATTCTACTTAGTCGTGCCCAGGGCATAGCCTTATTCCCTATGTTTTTATTTGAATAGATGTTTTCCGGCTGATTGAGTCCTGATTTCTCACAGCTTTTTTCTTTCTTGGACGGACCGACAAAATGAATTGTTCCGAAGTATTTCTGTATAGTGCTGACCAAGTTCTTTGTTGGTTTCTTTTTCCTTAAGATTAATTCTATGAAGTCCCTCAGAGACCTGCTTCTTACAATACAATCAGACATGGGCACAAGTACGGGTATAAATGGATGGATCCGGGTAAACCTACCTCTGGATACTATCTAGAGGCGATTTTGCTGGGTGGAGTATCCTTGTTTGAAAATCCGGGCGGATCTAGAGGATTATAATGTTATTTCCCCCTATTTTAGAGCAAGGTTTAGGGGTAAAGTATGGTTTTATTCTAGCAAAACCTGTATAATTTTACTACTATCCTTACAAATAATAATCTCCTCGTTGTTATAAGGGTATAATATACCCTAGCTTTACGTTTTCAATTAATATTTGGATATGCTTCTTAGAAATAAAATTACCGGCTAACTCCTAGAAAAGTCTAAAGCTTATTAATTATGCCAAGGGCGTATTTGTTATTAGTAATATATATATTCAAGGGGTAATAGTTTATAAATTGATTTAAAGTTTTTTAAGTACGTCCAAATCAGGCTAGTTTTTGAAAATAGAGCTCATTGATTGGTCTAATAGGATCATATGACTAATCGGCCGGATAATCCGCCTATCCGAGTCAATTTCTGGGTATCATGAATCAATTTTCCCATTCTTGTATCTTGTATAGGGTTAGTAAGCTTGCTGCTCTTGCTTAGGCGCTAATCACCCTCGGCTCACCCTCGGCTTAGTCGACTTGCCTGAGGAACCTGAGCACCTTAAGCAACTCACCTAAGCACCTTGAGCACCCTTGAGCACCCTGAGCAGCTCGCCTAAGCAGGCTTAAGCATCTTAAGCAAGATTTACCACATTATCACATATTTTAGCTTCTCGCTTTTTAGCTAATTATACTTAATTTAAACTCTTTCCTCTTATATTAGTTTTGTTAAGTTTTAATAATAATATTTAAGGAGCTTAAACAAGTTCTTAAGAAACTTGAAGTGAATATTTTCCAAAAATATACCTAATACTTTACTTATAATATAAGTTAATCTAATATAAATGCCTTTAAAGAGAGTATTACTCTTTCCTCTATAAATTCCTTCTTGCTTTATACTTTTCTTTATTTAAATGCCTCTCTTTTTTAATCTTATCTTTTAATTAACTTCTTAAATCTCTTTATATAATTTGTTTTATCTAATTTTTTACAAGTTGCTATTTTAGTATACTTAATACCTAGAAAGGAATTACTAGAAGAGTTCTTTATATAATCCCGAAATAAAGGCTTTATTATTAAGTTAGAAATTATTAGTAGGAAAAAGGTGAAAAAGGAACCTTAGCTAAGAATAAAAAATAACTATTTATATACCTTAAAGTAATAAAACTAGTAAAGGCTATTTTCTAATCTCTAATAAAACCTTCTTCTAATACTTATCTCTTTATAAACTATGTTTAAACTCGAATACTTTAAAGCTACTCCAAATAATATAAAGATATTAAAAAATTAGGCTAGATATATTATATATAATATTATAAGGTTAGGCTCTATTGTTTGGTTATAGGGGAATCTTATAATAAGCTAGTAATAGGCTAAATATAAGCTAAAAATAAATTTTAAAGTTATTATTATTATTTTAAATATAAGTTTTAGAGATATTATTTCTATTTTATTAAAGTATTATATATAATTACTAATAAAGTATAGTTTATAAAAGGTCCTTTATAAAAGGAAATCGGCATATACTATAAAAAGTGAAAGAGAAAACATAATATTATAATTCACTTTATTTACTTTAAAATATAGCTTTAGTTAAATAATTAATATATTTATAAATAGCTAAAATTAGATTAAAAATATAGGGCTAGCTTTAAATACAAGTATTTATATTAGTAAAAGTTAGTAAATATATATAATTAACTTATTAGCCTAGATTAGATTAAGGCCTTTATTATAAAATAAGTTTTAATTCTTAGTTTTTCTAAAATTAACTAAATAACTAATAGTTTATTCTAGAATATTACTTTTATAATATTTCGAAATGAGAATAAAAGAATAAGGTTTGCTATATAAGTTATATAAGATATAAAAAAAATATTTAAGCTAAATAAAAGGTAATATTCTATTATTTAATACTTTAAAGCTATTTCCTAAAAGGAAAATTATAAAATAAGCTAGAGTAATTATTATATAAAGGTTTATAACTTTCATTACTCTTTTATAATCTAATTTTTATATATCTTGCTAAATTTATTATAAAACAATAAATATACTTCTTAGTTTTAAGTTAACTAAAAATAAAATATTTTAATTCTATTAGAATTTAGAGGTCCTTGATTTGCCCTTCTTTTAAAAAGACAATAAAGAGATTAATATAGTAGATATATTTAGTATATACTTGAAAGAGTTAAGCTTTTATTCAAAATATAAGCTTTTGCTTATAATTTATAACTTTAAAGCTAAAGGTTTATTTCTTATTAATATATTTTACTAGTACTAATTAGGCAAATTTATTTTAAAAACTAATATATTTTTAGATAAGCTTTATTTAATAGCTTAGAGAATAAAGTATAGTAGTTATACTAACAAAAATATATATTATAATTATTATATATTTAATAATATTAAAACTAATAATCAAGGCAGCTATTTTAGTAATAAGCTATATAATATTATTAATAACAGATTTCGGTTCATGACTTTATATTATAATTTTAAACTTTTGTAATTTCTTTTAATAGAAAAATAATACAAGTTTAAAAGTAGCCTAGAATTTATAGCTATTAAATAAAAACTAGAAACTTTATTTCTAAATATTAGAGATAACTCGGCTATTATAGATTAATAAAAGGACTTATATATAGAGAAAAGAAAGCTTATTATTAAAGAGGTTTATAAGAGCTAAAAATTCTAATCAAGTAAAATTATTTTTACTAAAGGCGAAAACTATTTAATTAAGTATTACTAGATTATATTTTCTTGTATTTGCAGCTTAATACTAGAATATAACTACTTGATATTTAGTTTATTTACTATTACTTCTATTTATAATAAAGATAGCTAAGTAATTCTCTGTAATATAATTAGATTTATTAATAAGAAACTAAAATAATAATTTATTTAAGCTTGAAACCAAAGAAGTGTTTTTACTTACTAATAGAGTTTAAAAGAAAAATCAATACGTTTATATATTTCTTAAAATCTTTTTTAAAGCTTATATAATATAAAGTACTAATATTATATTTCTAAATAATAAACTAGTTATCTAAAGATAAAGGCATATTTATAAATTTATAGAAATATACTTCTTTTATAATAAATAAGTAAAAGAACTATTATTAAGTTTACTTAAATAATTATAAACCTTTATAAGCTTGGTGCAATTCGCTTTTCTATAATAAAACCCTAGCTTTACCTAATATATATCTCTTTTATTTTAATAATATAATGCTTTTAGCTATTAAATAAATATATTAGTTTTATAATAAGGCTAAATGAAGAGATTATATTTTTGATTACTTTAAAATCTTCGAAAAATATACTAGAAGTTTATATAAAAGGGTATATTAATTAAATGCCCAATTTTATAATTATATTATTTTAACGCTTTTCTATTAGTATAACAAGTGAAATTTCACTTTTAGAATTATTATAAAATTGAATTTATTAAAAGAGCAAAGAAATCTCGGCCTCGAGATAAAGCAAATACTAGATACCCAAAATCTAAAAGAATTAAAAGTATTATTAAATAAGAACTAGATATAAATATTAGAGAATGCCTTAAATTAATATATAAATTTATATATTAAATAATAGAATATAATATTAAAAGAGCTATAATACTTTGAATTTAACAGTTATTTACTTTACTTCTTTAAATATATTATTAATTACTTCTTTAATAGCTTTATTAATGCCCCCTTTACTTAATCCGAGGCCTTTAATACTAATAACTAATATATACAAAAGTGTAACTTATATACTAGTATTATAAATTTCTAATAATATTAATAGTAATATTAGATTCACTTATTCTTTTTATATTAGATATTATTACACTTGTTAAAGAAAATATAACTCGCTTATTACTATATCTAAGCTTTACTATTATCCCTTGTAAATCGAATTCTATAATAGAGTCTTTTAAAGTATATAATATAAGGTTAAAATATAATATAATTAAAGTAAAAAACCTTATAAACTTTAAGAAAGAGTCTTAAGGCTTAAAGGCTAATAAGTCCCTTATATATATTATTATAGCTTCGAGTATATATTAATAATACCGATATTTTGAAGACTTGAGTCTAATTAAAATATAAGAGCTTTTATTACCCTAGCAAATAGTAATAACTAGCTAGACCTTTTAATTATTAGAGATACTTTATCTAGTAAGAAGTTATTAGTAAAGTTAACTAATATTTTAACTTATAAAGATATAAGTATTAAAAAAGGAGAATACAAATACTTTAATAAAGATTTTATATTTGTTAGTAACTTATTAGATTTAAATACTCGAGACTGCTTATTTAATCTTTATATTATTTACTTATTATAAACTAGATTTACAAAATATTCTTAATTATAAAAAGCTACCCGATTTATATATTAGTAAAGCCTATAGTAGTTCTAATAACAGCTTTATAAAAGGTATATCTATTTTTTATTAAGGCCTAGAGTATTAGTAACTTAGCAAATAAGCTATTTAGGAAACTAGGCTATTTATTATAAATCCCGAGAATAACTAGTTCGAAGTTAAGCAAGTTATAAATAATTAAGTTATTTCAATTAGTTAAGGGAGGCAAAAGAAGATATTTACCTAATATTAAGTCATGTGAAAAGAATATTCAAAAGGTAATAATATCTAGGTTAATAAGGCTAATATATATAAGATTTTTATTAAGGCTTATATAGCAAGAAAGAGCTTAAATTAAAGTTATATTATATATAAGATTACTTAAAGGCATATATTAGTTATTTCTTCTTTATTCTATTATATATATATATATATAATTATATTCTTTATTTCTCCTTAACAAATTAATTAACTCTCGACTAATAAGTTATTATTACTTGGGCTTTAACGCCTTGATTAGCAAGGTTTGAAAAGGTTTCATTCTTTGAGAAATAGATTATTTTTTGCTTTAAGATAACTAGAGATTCCCTTTTATATATATTCTAGCTTTTATATATATATATATATAAAGAGAGAGAGACAAAAATGATATATTTGTGGCTATAGTACTTGTCTAATCTAATCCAGGAAATTTCCCTCTAAAAAAGAGGCTATAATATAGCTATAATTAGTCAAATTCTGATAAAGTTACTTGCTTAATACCCAAGCTTGGCTTTTTATCTAATAGGCTACACTTTTCCTATATTGAACTCTTTTATAATATATAATGAATTTTTTATAATATTTTAGGGATAATTAGAGTAAAAAGATATTATATACAAGGTATATTTGGAAACAAGTAAGATATATAATTAATATTAAAAAGGTTTTAAGTTTGACTTAAGATATATAAAGTTAATAATAAATAAAATAAGTGGATTAGACTTATTAAACTAACCTTTTTTAAACCCCCTTTTTATAATTAAAGTCATAATATAGATTATTAAGGATATTCTCTAGATAATACTATTAGTTTCTAAGTAATTAAAAACGAAAATCTCAAATGTGCCTTAGCTTTATTATTTGAGTATATCTTATAAAGCCTTATTTTTAATATGCTATATATTAGAATTCGGTAAATAAAAGAGAGTATTTCGGCTAATAAGGCTAAGTATATTATAAGGGGCAAGAGCGTTCTTAAAACCTTCTAAATAAATTCTATTTACTTATAACCTTACCTTATATTATCTTTAATTTCTATTACAAAGTACTTAACTTAATAAATACTCAATATAATAAAACAATATCGCTTCCTTAAAATAGCTCCTAGATAATTATTCTACTCTAGCGATATCTAATATCCTTATACCCTTATATTATACTTAAAGTAAATATCTTCCTTCTTAATATAGCACTTTAGTATATAGCTATGGGATATTTTAAGCTGAATATCCATTAAAAGCTATTAGAAGACACGGAGCAGGTAATAGAACCATTTAAGTGGCAAGGGGAAGGCGGTACTATTATTCTCTTACTATTACCAGATAGTATTCCGAAATATTATAGAGATATAGTAGATGAATACCGAGCAGTAAATTCTAGCGATAAGCTATCGGCTTGGAGACTCCTGGACGCGCAGAGATTGGACCCGATTACTTAGGCATAGTCTTGGTATACTAGCATGATCTTGAATAGCTTCTCCTCAACAATCCAATCCCGTCTCAATCTACAGCCTTATTAGCTCTTATCCAATTTCAAATCCTTAGCAAGACTTACCTCCAAGTATCTCTCCTATGTTGATCACACCGCCTCTAATATATATGGGATTTATATCTCGTGACTTTTAAGTTAAGCGTCAAAGGTTTTATCACGTCTAAATATACCTCTTGACACAGGCCTCCTTAGTACTTTTACGCGGCCATTCTTGGGAAAATCGTCGCATAGAATAGCTGTGGGAGAATACCGCATTTAGTTCTACAATCTATACATTTCTTTGCTATGAAAGATGCAAGTGTTATTCTTAAAATAAGGTTTCTAGAAAGCATTTGATTGCTAAAACAATTTGTTTCGAGAGACCAAACTGCCCATACAAAGTTAAATAATTGTCACTTTGTCGCAGTTAGTGGGTTCCTAGTACGGATTATGCTGGCGCTATTTTAGCTGCTCCAGGTTTTTCTTGTATATATATAGACCAGTCCCCCTTATTTCTAAGAATCAGACAATTCTTCTTGCAAAGCTCCGCGTACGCCTTTTAGTATGCGACACACTTGTGTTAGATATTTATTATCTGCAAGGAGGTGGCCAGTGTGTCAAATGATTTGATTTAATTTGATTAATGGCCATTAATTATACTCAAATCAAAGTAAAATCCTATTAATTATACTCTAATCATTAATCAAATCAATTAATCTGAGTATTAATTAATTAATTTGATTAATACTTAGTAATATATAGTCATGTGATATATAGCTTAAATAAGGTTTAAGGTTTTAGCTACTATACCTATAATAGTAACGCTCTTACCATTTATAGCATAACTGCTACCACTAAGCTTATTGCAATAAGGAACCTCCTAGAATTGTCACAAATTTATAATCGACTCACTTATTAACTCATCTATTGGAATTACAAATATATTACTTACAAATATACTTTAATTTATAATAAGTAAGTTATTATATAAGCTACTAAATAAGTTACTTGTAATCTACTAGAATTTACTAGAATCTTTGATTTTAGTATAAAAAGAGGTTAATCTCCCTAAGAATTCTAAATTCCCTATACTTTAAAATACAATTAAAAATCAACTACTTACTCTACAAAATAACTTTCTATTATAAAATTAGTTTTATATAATAGATTTACCTTAAAATGTCAAGAAATAAGCAAATGCAACTAGTTTTAGCACAAAACTCACCTAATTTCGAATTAAAATTACTTAAAAACCAAGCTTCACTTTTTAAATTTAAATACTTATCTAAAGTATTAGACCCTAAGCACCCAAATCTAGTCAATTTAAACAATTATTGTACAATTACAGTTAAGTACTTAATAAAAGGCTGCCTTCACTTAACTTCGCCTTAACTTCACGTAATTAATCAAAGTAATAATTAGAGTATTAATCAATTATTAATCAAATCAAGGTTAAAATCCATTAATCATAATCAAATCAAAATCATTGATTTGATTTTGATTAATATTTAATTAGTAAAAGCAATCCTTTGACACACTGGAGGTGGCGTTTCCAAGGCAACGATTCATCCATCTCATGTAATGGAATATTATTCAACTTCCCAAACCAATCGTCCTCTCTCAAAAAAACAAGTCCAACTCTCGGGTATTTCTTTTTCGATGCATCTGTAGGAACTAGCGCAAGGCAAGTAACTTGCCATTTCCTATACTTTCCCCTCACAATACAAAGCAAACAATAAACGCTTTCAAGCGGAGTGGTCTCTAAGGGCGAGTCGAGAGCAATCTGTCCAATTTCCTCGCTCGTCTCTGGGTCTCTGACAAATTCGAGCCATCGACACCTCTCGCTAAGATTACGTCCGTTTCCTTCTTGCTAGCTTCTCATTTCAAGGTATGTCTTTGAAACTACGCTGGCTTTTCGAAGCAGTCCGGACAATGTGAGTTGTTTGTTTGTGACTTCGCCAAAAGGGTTAAGTGTGTTTAAGGGTTGAGCATTACCACTGGAGACAAATTTTAAACCCTCTTGGACCGCGTGCACCGAATTATCCTCTCACCCTCTAAATTCAATATACTTTCCCCACTGTGAAACCCACGACCAGGTTGGAAAGCTGGCAGGACTTTTATTGAGACCTCGCCCGTAGTCCGCGTCATTCTTGACAACATACCACGCTAGGCCAATTTGAAAATCCTCTTTCTACAATCCAGCAAGATAGGTGCATTCATGTCTATGCGCAAGCGCACTTGCAATACTAGCTAGCGCCTGAGGGACATCGGCCGAGAAGGTCAAAGATTGTAGGCTGTACGATGTGACCATCTCGTACCACGCGTCGAACTGGTTGTCACGTTGCCAGGGGACACGATCTGGAATAGGGTCTTTTTCAAGAAGCCACAATCGAAGGTGGTTAAACCTGTCAGTCCCTCGGGAGTAATCTCTCCACGCCTCGTACTGAGGTCTTCCTAACTCTTGGATTGTCTGTATGACCGCAGAGCCCTCGGAGTGTTTCTCTGAGGCTCCGGCGCATAGACAACGCCAGGACAGCTGCCGGCTCCCAAAAACCAATGGTCTAGTTGAAAGAACTTCCTCTTGCAGCACCCAGCCACGTTCGTAGAGAGGCCGGCGTTCGTCTCCTGGATGATCAAGCGTCACATAAAGCGAGCCCTGTGAGTTCTGACCACCAGCCGTGGTCTTTAGGTCGAGCTTGCATGGTTTATTAGACCGGAGATCCCGAAAGATAGAGAAGCCGGCGTTAGTATTGTCTCCAGCAGCAGCAAATATTGTCAGTGTCGAATTGCGGTATATCTTATCCATAGAGCTTATCCCGTCTTGGACATCGACTTTCGAATCCTGTATAATGCAGATTGCATCAATCTAGAGGTATTGGAATCCTAGGTTATGGGTGACCTGGATGGCTTCTTTGAAAGTCCATGGGATTGTTTGAGGAGAAATTCCCTGAAGATGTTCCTGGTAGTTATCTGATGAAGTGACAATCTTTTTGCTGTCTCCCCATTTGTAGCTTAATGTGACATACTGGCCAGTTTGGTGCTCCCAAAGGCGGAGGTAGGGTTGTTGAGGGTTCCTGACATCAATAACTCGTCGAGGTAGTAGGTAATATTGAGAGTATGTGCCACAGGGCGTGTGATTTCGTATACAATTCCTCAGCCAAACCTTTGCCAGCACTAGATTCGCTGGGGACGTGGTCAGTGTGGTTTTTGATTATTCAGCAATCAATTAATCACTGTGATTCGTGATTTGATTTGATTTGATTAATTAGCATTGATTAACTGATTATAATCAGTTACCCCACCAAAATACTAATTATTCTTTTATTTAAGATAACTATCAATTAAAAATCATCTAAAAATAGAATTTAATATTCTCTTTCAAATTCATTTTTAAAATTCGAAAATTAATAATTGGCTAACTTTATATTTATTATTAAAGATTCCTTGGTATTATTAATTAATTTTCCCTTTCTTCTTTATCGCATTTAGTTAGTAAGCTTACTGCTCTTGCTCAAGCGCTAATCACCCTCGACTCACCCTCGGCTTAGTCAACTCACCTGAGCTGCATAAGCAACCTAAGTAACTCACCCGAGTAACTTAAGCACCTTAAGCACCTTAAGCAACTCACTTAAGCACTTTAAGCAGCTTACTTAAGCAAGCTTAAGCATCTTAAGCAAGATTTACTATATCGTTACATATTTTGACTTCTTGCTTTTTAACTAATCGTACTTGATTTGGCCTTTATTCTCTTATATTACTTTTGTCAAGTTTTGACAGTAATGCTTAAGGAGCTTAAACAAGTTTTTAAGGAACTTAAAGTAGACACTTTCTAAAAATATACTTAGTGCTTTACTTATAATATAAGTTAAATTAATATAAATATCTTTAAAGAGAGTACTTCTTTTCCCTTTATAAATTCCTTATTGCTTTATACTTGTCTTAATCTAAATACCTCTCTTCTTTAATCTTATTATTTAATCGACTTTCTAAATCTCTTTATAAAATTCGTTTTATCAATTGCCTTTTATCTTTTACTCCGTGCAAGTTACTATTTTAGTATCCTTAATACCTAAAAAGGAATTAATAAAGGAGTTCTTCGCATAATCTTATAGCAAAGGCTCTAATATTAAGTTAAAAATTGTTAACGGAAAAAAGGTAAAGAAAGATCTCTAGCTAAGAATAAAGAAAAACTATACTTGTGCCCTAGCGCAATAAGACTAATAAGGGCTATTTCTTAATTTTTAACAAAAATTTCTTTTAACGCTTATTTCTTTGCTAAATAAGTTTAAACTCGAACACCTTAAAGCTACTCTAAATAATATAAAGACGTCAAAAGATTAAGCTAAATGTATTATATATAATATTATAAGTGCTTATAGCGACGATATTGCTAAGCTAAGCTTTATTATTTGCTTGTAAAAAGATTTTATAGCAAGCTAGTAATAGGCTAAATAAAAGCTAAAGATAAACCTTAAAGTAATTATTACTATCTTAAATATAAGTTCCGGATTTACCATTTTTATATTTTTAAGTTATTATACGCAATCGCTAATAAAGTATAATTTATAAAAGGCCCTTTATAAAAGGAAATCGGCTTGCGCTATAAGAAGCGAGAGAGGAAGTATAGCACAATAATTTACTTTATTTATCTTAAAATATAACTTTAATTAAATAATTAATATATTTATAAGAAGCTAAGAACTAGATTAAAAGTGTAAGGCTAGCTATAAATGCAAGTATTTATATTAGTAAAAGTTAGCAAGTTTATATAATTAACTTGCTATCTTAAGTTAAGTTAAGGCCTTTATTATTATATAAGTCCTTTATATCCTTAAACTCTTCCGAGGTTTAGCAAACGACTAATAGCTATTTTACTAAGATATCACTTTTAAGGTGTTTCGAAATAAGGATAAGAGGGCAGAGTTTGTAATGCAAGTTATATAAAACGCTAAAAATATGACATTTAAGCCGGATAAAAGGTAAAGTTTTATTATCTTACACTTTAAAGCTATTCTTTAAAGACTAATTATAAAATAAGCCGGAGCACTTATTATATAAAGGCTTATAACCTCGATTGCTCTTTTATAATCCGATCTTTATATATCTTACTAAATTTATCGCAAAGGGGGTCTTTAAAGATTATAAAACTATAAATAAGCTTCTTAATCTCGACTCGCTTAAAGATAAGATATTCAAAAGTGGATAGCGCAAGGTAAGGAGCCAAAATGTGCTCTCGGTTAGCTAGCTAATGCAAGTTATCGCCTATAATATTACTAGTGTAGCTAAACGGCGGGGCAAAATTAAAATCATTGAATGTTGCGACTAAAGCCGATTTCGAATCCTATTATAGAGCGCAAAGAGAGAAGAAGTGAAAGCCGGAAGCGAAAAGTCGGAAGTTTGCAGAAGCATTTCCCTAAGAAGGGGATGGCCGATTTTGTTGGCTGCGCACAAGGCTACTTTTTGCTCCAACTTAATCGGAGGGATGTCAGGTAAGTACGTGCAGCCACAAACGTGGCAGCCACAAACGTGGCAGCCACACGTTCAGCAGCCACAGATTTTATTAAAATTTTACCGAGGTTACTATAACCACACCGCCGCTCTTAATTGGAGGAGGTATCAGCCTATGTAGCAATGGCGTATGACATAGCGCGCTCTGGCCGCCATAACACTAAGAATAACTTTCTAGCATCATAATAAAACTCGGAAATCTATATCTAATTGTTTTATAAGTTTAAAAGGCAAAAAGAGCTTGATGGTGGTATTGCAAGTTAAGGGGTCCTATTACACTATAATAAGAGGCTCTCTATAATTCAAGCGGGCAGCGACGACACGATTAAAATTTTCGGAATTAATAGGTTAGAAGTGTTCGGGAGAGGTATATAATATAACTAAAATAAAAATATATAGAAATTTTGATACATTCGCAGATTTTGAGTCGCTTGAATTCGAAGTACCTATGATTTGT
>Ga0302221_10001826_pt1 | contig 13453 bp, 8 predicted proteins | sample II_Palsa_E2_1_FD_193517 | JGI IMG/M metagenome (GOLD analysis project Ga0302221, IMG submission 193517) | Peat permafrost microbial communities from Stordalen Mire near Abisko, Sweden - II_Palsa_E2_1 | ecosystem: Environmental > Terrestrial > Soil > Palsa > Peat permafrost | place: Sweden... | reverse complement strand
CGCTCCCAAAAAGGCCGAAGGTTAATGAAATAATAGCAGGTATGCTAAAAAGCACCAGCAGCTTGCGGCTATCCATTAATTTCAATAAAAATAAACCTAAAACACCGCCGGCAGTCATCAGCCCCCAAAAATAAGCCACGGCACTTGCACCGGTTGTTTGCGGGTCGAACTTATGATATTCAAAAAGGAATTGCGACATCCAGTAGGAAACACCCTGTTCGGTACCCACGTAACAAAACAAGGCTATGAAGTACAAGATAACCACGGGCTTTTTAAAAAGCATAACGTGCGTTTCCCACGCCCCGGCTTTCTCATCAACAGCCAGTTCAACTTTTGGAAATTTTGAAACCAGCATAATAACAAACATAAAAAGGCAGATAACGGCAAACAGCCAGTAAAGCGATATCCATGTAAGATCATGCGGAACCAGGGGCCCTAACAGTGAAAATACGCCCGAATTGTTGCCCTTATTTAAATTTATAACCATGTAAGAATACACCAACGGGCTAAGAAAAGAGGCCCCGCCGAATATAAGTTGGGCCAACACTGATGTAAATGCATAATTCTCCGCACCACCGGCTACCCTTAATAATGGATTGATCACTACCTGCAGCATCGCCATCCCGCAGCCGATGAGGAAAAGGGATAATATCGCCGTAAGGTAATTAGGTTCAATAGCTAACAACAATGAACCTAGAAATGCAACCACGAATGCGGCCACCATGATCACTTTCTCGTTATATTTTTGAACCAGCATGCTCGATGGGATGGACATTACGCCATAAGCTATAAAAAAGGCAAACGGCAATACCCCTGCTAACAGGTCGCTTAGCTTAAAATCCTTTATAAATTCGGGGGATAACGGCCCGATGATATTAGTAAGAAAAGAAATAACGAAAAACGTAAGCATGATGAGCGTTACGATGTAATAATTGCGCTTCATAAATGTGGTTTAATGACTGGCTGTTTTTGATTGATGTACATAATTAAAGGAAATCTTTAGCATTAACAAGTTTTTAAATTAATTTAAAAACTTGTTAATGAATTCAGGTCTCAAAGTCTGAAAATTGCATCGTTTTGTTTTGAAAAAGGACCAAAAAGAGCTTGGAAATCCCCATCATTTTAACAAAAAAATGGGAGAAATATCCATTTTAAGAATTTTAGCCATCCCGGAAAACCCCGGTTTTCGGAATTTCTGTTTATAACTATAATGTTAACAAACCATTAAAATTAGCTGAATAATATGCGAAAACGCTATGTTTCAACTGTAAAAAGTATGGTATAAAATTGTTAAAAACGTGTTAATAAAAAATAAAAAAAAAACTTGACGGATGTTCAAATAGCCCCTATATTAGAATCATCAAGAACGACGTACTTTGACAACCTTACAGGATCACGGAACTGAATCGGGCGAGTCCTCGGACAAACTAAAGATCACGGAAGTACCTGAGTTAACAGGAACAAAAAAGGCGAAAGCCCAGGAAACGGAAAGTAATTACAATAGGGTATTAGAAAGGCCTGCGATTTTTTACGGAGAAAAGCAGATACCGCTAATGAACTGAAAGCATCAATGTCCGCAAGGGCAACAGAATAGCAGATCGGTTAATTTATAGAAAACTTGGTGCTTCCTGAGTGACCACGGTTACGCAGGGAGTCAGGAAACGGGAGTTCGAATCGCAAGAGGAGGCTCCCGTTTTCGCTTTTACGGCTTTTTTCTATCAATTATGGATTCCATTTTTCAGCCAACCTTAAAATAGCTAATTTAGCAGCAAATGAATAAGGAAGGCAAAAGCAAGTCGAACGGAAAAGCAAAAATATTTGTTTTAGATACCTCGGTGATCTTATACGATCATAACGCCTTCGAAAATTTCCAGGAACATGATGTAGCCATACCCATACAGGTACTGGAAGAGCTTGACAATATGAAAAGCGGCAATGATACCCGCAATTTCGAAGCGCGCAGCTTCATCAGGCTGATGGATGATCTTTCGCATAACCACCTCGTAAACCACTGGCGACCGTTAAACGGGAAAAGTAAAGGCAGTTTTAAAGTGATAATGGATACTAAATCCATTGCTGCCGATGCGGAAGTTGTTTTTGGGTCGGAAAAGGTTGATCACCGTATTTTAAACGCAGCCTTAAGTTTGCAGGAAGAACACCCTGATAAAAAAGTAATACTTGTTTCAAAGGATATTTGCCTCAGGTTAAAAGCCAAATCGTTAAACCTTCATTCCGAAGATTACGAAACCGGTAAAATTAAAAACCTTGATGAGCTATATACAGGGGAAACCACACTGAATAAAGTGCCCGAAAAACTGATAAGCCAGTTAAATAAGGAAGAAAGCTTGCCGGGCGATAGTTTTGAAATGCAGCCGCATACAAGCAATCACTTTTATACTTTAAACGGAAAAAAAACTGCAGTATCGGTTTTTTATAATTCACAAAAAGCCGAATTTGAAAAGGTAACCGAACAACCAATATTTAATATTTCCCCCAGAAATATTGAACAGGCATTCGCTATCCACGCTTTACTGCATCCCGACATTAAATTAGTTACCATACAGGGCAATGCCGGTACCGGGAAAACCCTGCTGGCATTGGCAGGCGCATTAGAGCAACGCAAAAATTTCAGGCAGATTTATGTGACCAGGCCTATTGTCCCGCTTAGCAACAAAGATATTGGCTTTTTGCCGGGTGATATTAAATCAAAGGTCGACCCTTATATGGCGCCGATTTGGGATAACCTGAAATTTATAAAAGACCAGTTTGCCGATGATGAAAAAATGCAGGCGAAAATTGACGAGTTGGTTACCAACGAAAAAATATCCATCGCCCCGCTGGCCTTTATCCGCGGCCGCACGCTGAGCAAGATATTCTTTATAGTAGACGAGGCCCAAAATCTAACCCCGCATGAGGTAAAAACCATCATATCCCGCGCAGGTGAAAATAGCAAGTTTGTTTTTACAGGCGATATTTATCAAATAGATACGCCGTATTTGGATGCTGAGAGTAATGGGTTAAGCTATTTGATTGATAAGGCCAAAGGGCATCCGTTGTATGCGCATATCACCTTGCAAAAGGGCGAGCGGAGTGAATTGGCTAATTTGGCGACGGAGTTGTTATAAAACCTTGTGTTCCCTGTGCTTGCTTTGTAATTAAGTTTTTAACCACAAAGTACACCGAGAAATTTCACAGGGTTCGCAGAGATTCGTAGTTTTATGAAATAGCAACCTATCAAAAAATGAAAAATATTATCACAATAATCAGTTTTCTATTAATATACAATGTGTGTCTTGCCCAAGGCAATGAAAATAATTTGTCTAATTTGCATTTGAGGGGCAAGGTGAAAGAAGTTACTACTCATTATTTTGAAAATATTGACGTAGTAGATACTTTAAGGCCACACACAAAGGAAATTCTTCGATTTGATACAACAGGCAATGAAATTGAAGGGGTCAGTTGTGATACGAGTAGGGTGATAATCTCATATTTAACGTATAATCAAAAAGCTGAAAATACTGAGATAATGGAATATGACACCAGCAAAACAGATACTATGAAATCGATCTTGAAATATAATGATAAAGGATACTTAATCGAACAAGAAGACCTTATTACCTCAGATACTGTGCTCAAAGTTAAACGCGGCTATAAATATGATTATAAGGGTCGTCAAGTGGAAGTAGACTTATACCACAGGAATAAACCGGATGACAAAAGCAAAGTTTTCTTCAAGTACGATGAAAAAGGAAATAGGATTGAAAAAGACATCTTTTTGCCAAGTTTTGGCTTTTTCGGAAGGACTATCTACAATTATGACAGACAGGGCCTTGAAATTTACAGCGCGGGGTATAATAGAGCCGGACGACTGAGTGACGAGATTAAAAGTGAATATTCAGATTTTGATAGTCATGGAAATTGGACAATTAAATCTATTATAGAAAATGTAACAGGTGACCCAACAAAGAAAACTGTAGTCAAAAGAGTGATTATTTACTATTGAGCTAAACTAGTTTTATTCCAATATCTCATCCGTCACCCTCGCAATATCAGTACTTATTTATAAAACCCAATTGCTCTTTCAACAAAAGATCATCGGCCGTTAATGAAATAGTCTCCCCGGTATTTGCCGGCAACATCTTCCCGGTACTAAAGTCGACAACTTTACCGTCCAGTTTTTTATTGCAATCATTAAGCACAGCAATGCTCCGTTTTAGTAATTTGAGATTTTCAGATTGGGCCTTATGTAAAGATTTTACAGAAAAGGCAGAAGCGATAGTTGCAATATAAGATGATAAAATATGGTTCAGCACCACAAATTTGTGTACGTCTTTTATTTTTCGCTGTTTGCTTTTCGGTTCAGATGTCATCCGTTCAAATGCAGCGGATAAGTTGGCCGATTTTACAAAAACTTCCTTCCGGGCAAGTTTATATTCAACTATGCCAACGTCTTTACCCAAAATACTTTCGGCAATTTTTACAAGGTAATTAACATTTGCATAAATTACGTCCGCCAGGTTCTGTTGTATCTGTTCAAATTCCCAGCTCGGGAAAATCAGGTAACTGGCAATAAATGCAATGCCCGACCCTATGATGGTATCAACTATGCGTTCCTTAACAACAAATCCTACGCCTAAAAACTTGAACAGGATAAGTACATAAGGGGTCATGAAAATTACGCTTACCACGTAATTTAACCGCAGGAAACTGTAAGTACCGATCATCAGCACAACCAAAAAGATAAACTGTACATTTTTGTTCGGTAGAAACATCAAAATAGCTATCCCGGCAATTCCACCCGATATGGTGCCAATAAGCCGCTGGTAATTACGTTGTTTTGAAAGGCTGAAGCCAGGTTTTAAAATAACAATAATGGTTAACAGCACCCAATAGCTATGATGCCCGATAGCAAAGTTTTTGGCGATAATGAATCCTATCAAACAAACCAACGAAACCCTTAAAGCATGTTTAAACGCCGAAGAAGTAAACGAAAAATTATCGAAAAAGATGTGCGGCGCAAAATCCTGGTGCGTTACAAACCTTGAATATTCTTCATTGCTGATAGTGGTTTCAAGTAAAGTATCTGATGATTTGGAATTATAATAGTTGTTGATACTTTTTATCCTTTCATTCAGGTCGCGAAGGTTTATCAATATTTTTTTGAGAGCTATATTACTGGGGGCCTGTTCGTTTAACCCTATCTTGTCGATCCTTGATTTTAGCTGTTCAAGCTCTGTAATAAAATCAACCTTATACTTGTTCCTGGTATTTGATAATACCATATAGGCAATATTATCAACTTCGTCAGCCATCCGCTGCAAAATATTTGCTATCTCGTTTAATACGCCGGTAGCGCCAAAATTATCCCTTATATGGCCATAATCATAATGGGTAACCATTATCTGCTCAAACATGTCAACCAGGTCAACAAAGGTAAGTACCAGTATCCTGCCGGCGTTGGTCGATTCTTTGACCATTAACCTGCTCTTAAAAAGTATTTCACGTACCGCATCCTGATGCTGGCTAACTTTTATTTGCTGTGAAACAAGCTTTTGGTAGTTTTCGTCAATATTGGTGCCCGGTTCATAGAAAGCGGCTTTTATCCTTAAAAAAACAGCGATATCACTAATGTTTTCGCCAAGGGTTTGCTGTGCCGCACGGTAGGGCCTTATCCCGAAAAATACCAGGCTGAACAACAAATACCATATACCGCCGGCTAAAATGATTAAACTCAGATTCAAAACCTGGTCGGGTTTAGCGTCTTTATCCATCATAAATATCATCACCAGCAAAGCGGATGTACCTACTGAGGCCGCCCTGTTGCCATATACCGTAAACATGGAGAATAAAAATGAAAATAAGGTGATCTCAAGCCCCAGCGTGACTACATTAAGGCGGGCGAAACCAGTAATTACAGCCACTATAAGAAGGAAGAGATTCCCGATAGCCATTCCATTGCGTTTGTGTGATAGCGGTCCGGGGCTATCAATCGTACAAATGCATAGTGCACCTAAAGACATGGTCAGGCCGAGGTCGAAATGATGGAATTGCATTAATACGAGGGAGGGCATTAAAATGCCAAACGTCATACGTAAACCGTCAGAAAAATACTGGCTGTAAAAAAAGCTTTTGATCTCCCTGGTGTTAATTTTCATCAGAATTAGAATTCGTTTTTATTTTTTAAATGGCAATCTTCCGCGTGGCATATTAACGATATTGATTATTTTATTTTTTGCGAACAGGTTGAAAGTTTTATGTTTTCATAAATGTTTTTTAGATGCCAAAAACATGCTGCAAATTTAAAAAAATTAAATAATAGGGCGGTTTTTTAATAAATATTACATTAATCTCATATATGTATTATTAATTACTCATTTTTATATAAATTTAGACCTTAGATATTTAATTTCAGCGCATAATTGTGCGATTTTGATATTTAATGCCCGATTTTATATTGCCAATTACAAATAACACATTATTTATACCCAATTTAGCCTATATGCCCTCAACTTTAAAACTCAGCCAAAGAGAAACAGCTTTTAATAACGAAGTTGTAACCCGTTTTGAGTTATACAACAGTTTGTTTCAAACGCTGCCCTTTTACCAGGTGAAAGATACCGGTATTTTATTGCCGTTTTTTAGCTCCCACTGCGAAAAGGAAGCCAACAAACAATTATCACCGACGGCAATCATTGAATCGTTTTTCGAGAAATATGTTCCGAATATTGATCACAGGGAACAGATCAACCGCATGTTTCGCTTTATTCAATATATTGAAAGACAGGTAGTGCTGTTTGATGCTATAGAGGACTCATCATTCACTAAGATCGGGCGTGCTGACGACAGCGGGACATTGCAGAGTTTGCTACAGCAGGCATCGGTAAGCGAGCACTCGCGCAATACGATCAGCCAGAAGCTGAACGAATTTTCTTTACGGCTTGTACTTACTGCGCATCCAACGCAATTTTATCCCGGTACCATATTGGGTATAATGACGGACCTGATAGAAGCATTAAAAACCAACGATATAACCACCATTGATGTTTTATTGCAGCAATTGGGTAAAACGCCATTTTTCAATAAAACCTCACCAACGCCGGTTGATGAGGCCATCAGCCTGGCCTGGTTCCTCGAAAATATATTTTATCATGCGGTATCGGGTATCCAGTCAAAACTGGAAGAGGAATTTGATTTAAATGCCGACCGCGCCAACCAGGTATTGGAATTAGGTTTCTGGCCCGGCGGCGACAGGGACGGCAATCCAAATGTAACTACCGAAACTACAAAAGCGGTTGCCAGTTTTTTGCGCCAAAGGGTTTTCAGGTGTTATTACCGTGATTTCAGGGTTTTAAAACGGCGTATTACTTTCAGGGGTGTTGAAAAAGCAATGGCCAAACTCGAAAAACTGATCTATCAAAATGCGAATCAGCAAATACAAAAGCCCGAAGACCTGCAGGGGGAAATACTTGAGCTGTTAATATCAATCAAGCAGACGCTAATTAATGATCATGATAGCCTTTTTGTTACTATAGTTGAGGACCTTATAAAAAAAGTGCGGTTATTTGGCTGCTATTTTGCGACACTTGATATAAGGCAGGATAGTCGCATACTGCGTAAAGTGTTTAATTACGGAACGCAGCAAGCCGGTATCGAAACAGGCATTGTTAGCGGTTATGAAAGTCTTGATGAAGCAGATAAAGTAAAAAGCATTAGGTTTAACGAAGCCGATCTTCACTGCCCGGACGATGCTGACAGCCTGACAAAAGATACCCTCAATACCATCAGGCTGATGAAACAAATCCAGCTTACTAATGGTGAAAAGGCTTGTCAGCGTTTTATTATTAGTAATTGCCAGCAGGCATCGGATATATTGCAGCTGATCGATCTTTTTTTATGGAGCGGCTGGAAAAAGGAAAGCCTCAGTGTTGATTTTATGCCCTTGTTTGAAACTGTGAATGATTTGAAAAGTGCAGCGCAGGTAATGGAAACATTATATACACATCCTTTTTATAAAGAACATTTAAAAAACAGGGGTAATCTGCAATCTATTATGCTTGGTTTCTCGGACAGTACTAAAGACGGCGGTTATTTAATGGCTAACTGGTCTATCTACCAGGCAAAGGTTGAACTTACTGCAATGGCACGTAAATACGGTGTGAGCCTGGCCTTTTTTGATGGCAGGGGCGGCCCGCCGGCCCGTGGCGGCGGGAAAACTCACCGCTTTTATGCTTCGATGGGCGAGGAGATAGCAAATGATCATATCCAGTTAACCATACAAGGACAAACTGTAAGCTCACAGTACGGATCAGTTGAAACAGCCCGTTTTAATATGGAGCAGCTGATCAATGCAGGTATCATATCTGCCCTGCACCCAAACCGTGATGATCTGCTTGATTCAAGGCATAAGGAATTGATATCCTTAATGGCAGATAAAAGCTATAAATTATTCCTGGCGCTTCGTCAGCATCCTTTATTTGTAGAGTACCTGGAAAAATTCAGCCCTTTAAAACTGCTTTCTCATATCAACATAAGCAGCAGGCCGACGAAACGTAATTCGGATGCATCCTTAAAACTCGAAGATCTAAGGGCTATAAGTTTCGTTACTTCCTGGAGCCAGTTAAAACAAAGTATACCCGGATTTTATGGTGTGGGGACCGCTTTGAATAAGATGAAAAATGATGGCAACTGGCACGAAATAAAGCGATTATACAATTCATCCGGTTTTTTTAAAACGATGGTTGATAATTGTGTAATGTCGATGACCAAAACTGATTTCAGGGTCACTGCATATCTCGAAAAGGATAAAAAATACGGACAATTCTGGAAAATGCTCAAAGATGAATTTGAGCTTACTAAAACACTATTGCTGGAGTTAACCGGAACCGATGTATTAATGGGGGAATTTCCGGTGGAACGCCGCTCAATTGCTATACGTGAAAAAATTGTACTGCCGTTGGTTATCGTTCAGCATTATGCATTGCAGTGTTTAAATAATTGCAAGGATGAGGAATTAATAAAAATTTATAATAAACTTGTGATCAGAACAGTTTACGGAATTGTTAACGCCGGCAGGAATTTAGCATAGTGAGTAGTGAGAGGTGAGTAGTCAGAAAGAGCGGAAAATGGGAAGGCCCACAATCTTTTGACTTCCTAACCCGAACAAAAAAAACCTTATGACCAATCAATTGTTGTAAACCTGTAATAAGCCTAATATTTTAATGATGAAGAATTTAATTTGCCTCTTTTTTGGGGTAATTACTGTACTGTTTATTTATGCATGCCAGGATAAACACGGAAAAAACTATAATACAACAGCGCAGGTTGATACTGCCGGGGTTTCTTTTATAAATAATGGCATTGAAGGCGGCCTCACCGAAATAAAGGCATCTGGCTTAGCCATAACCAATTCAAATAATCAAAGGGTTATTGGTTTGGCAAAAATTATGATCGATGATCATACCAAAGCATGGGATGAATTAAAGCAAATAGCATCCGATAAACAAGTTAATGAAAAGGATACCATAAATGCAGCTCATCAGCAAATGATCAATGATCTCTCAAAAAAATCGGAGTCGGCATTTGATAAGGCTTATCTGCAAATGATGGTAACAGACCATCAAGGAGCAATAAAATTGTTTACCGGCGCTGCCCAAAACGCCGACCCGGATATTAAAAACTTTGCAGCCAAAACATTGCCAATTATAAAAATGCATTTAGACTCCGCAAATGCGATCTTAATTTCGTTAAAGTAATTTTATTAAACTTCAATAATTTGATATGCCTTGGGTATAATATATCGGCAGACCTGTATATTTGACCGGAAACAAATTCGGACAGGCTATTAATGAAGAAAAACCTTTTTATCGCCTTTGAAGGCATTGACGGCAGCGGGAAAAGTACTCAGGTAAAATTATTAACAGAAAAGCTGGAAAAGGCCGGAGTAAAAGTTTATACAACCTGTGAGCCAACCGACAGTCCCATCGGGAAAATCATCAGGGATATATTCAGCCATAAGATGGAAGCCGACCACCGTACCATTGCCGGTCTTTTTGTGGCCGACAGGATAGACCACCTGCTCAATAAAACAAATGGCATCCTGAAAAAATTAGAAGAAGGCTTTACCATAATAACCGACAGGTATTATTTTTCCTCTTATGCTTATCAAAGTATCCACATGGACCTGGATTGGGTAATTATGGCAAACTCACTAAGCGCAAATCTTTTGCGGCCTGACCTGAACATCTATATCGATATATCCCCCGAATTAAGCATTGAAAGACTGAATAAAGGCAGAAATACGATAGAACTTTACGAAACATTAGAGAATCTTCAAAACGTTAGGAACAAATATTTTGAAGTGATGGACTTGCTGAAAAATGAAGAAAAGGTTTTAGTTACGAATGGAAATAATTCACCCGAAATTATTTCAAATGAAATATGGAGTAAAATCAAGAACCAATGTGAGGGCCTGGAGGTTATTTAATACTACTTTTTAAGATTAGGCAAATTTCTGCGGTCATTGTTTACTGCCTGCACTTTAACAGGAACAAATCTTTGCTTTTTTGGGATAAACAAACTTTTTAAGTCGGCTATAAATCCATTAAGTAGTTTCTGGTTCATAATAATAGATTTTGAAATTGGAATAAATAAATATTTAATTTAATCTCTTATTTTCTTTTCAAAAATTATAAATAATTACTGTAATTCCAAATCTTTTTACTTTTTATTGGATAAAACTTTGATTTTGTTACAATTTACCTATTTTTTTCTTAAAAATATTGCTTTTATCTTTAAATTGATGTCGTTTTAATTTTTCTCAACAAATGTTAATCATTATTCGAAACAATTTTAAGTGATTAATTGTTCCATGCTTCTATTTTATTGCTTTTTTAGCCTTGAAATATCGTTTATTAAGCAGTTTTTTGCAGTCTGATGTGTTACAAAACAGCTCACTTCCCGATATTAATAAATCATCTAAAACAGCTCGAGCTGCTGCTGCACAGGTCGTTTAGCCTCACCGAAAACAGTCCTGCCGCCATATTTCCATGAATTATCCCTTTCCTGCTGAATTAACTTATCAAAATTGGCATTTGGCGTAAAATCCTTTTCGGCGTGTTGGGCTACCATTGTCAAGCGCTTTATAGCCTCATTTTTTTCGGATATGCCTAATTTGGCCTTGCAAACAGCATTTTGTAGTACACCAATTGTTTCATCATAAACTTTTATAGGTACCGGGAAGGGGTGCCCGTCTTTGCCGCCGTGGGCGAAAGAAAATCTTGCCGGGTCTTTAAACCGTGAAGGTGTGCCGTGTACTACCTCGCTAACTAAGGCTAATGATTGTAATGTTCTGGGGCCGAGGCCCTGCAATAGTAAAAGTCCTTCAAAATCCTTTGGCTGCTGCTCGTGGGCCAGCCATAAAACAGCCCCCAGCCTTTTCATATCCACATCTTTTGCTTTTACATTGTGATGGGCGGGCATTACTAATTTATTTATTTCTTTAAGCATATATTCCGGGTTTTCACCGGCAATTTGCATAACGCCTTTTCTTGAACCATCAGCCAGCTTATCCGCCATATTTAAAATTTGCCCGGTATTTTGGCCATAAATAAAGGCATGCGGGTCATCCACAAAAGAAGTAAGCCCTTCTGAATGCCAATGATAACGCCTCGCAGTACTGGTAATATCGCTCATGCCCTGCTGTACAACCGCCCAGTTGCCGCTGCTGCTTAAAATAAAATTGTGGGTATATAATTGAAAGCCATCCTGTATAGCGGTGTTATCAACCTTCGCGCTTAGTTTACTGCATCTTACTAAATAATTGCCGTCCAGCCCGGTGGTTTCACTAATTCTTAATAATTCATCCGGTGTTTGTTTTGAATATTTGCCTTTTCCGCCGCAAATATAAATCCCTAAATCCCTGCTATGCGGGTTAACAGCCCGTTTCAACGCACCCATAACAGAAGTTGTAATGCCTGATGAATGCCAGTCCATCCCCATCACAGCACCTAAACTTTGAAACCAAAACGGGTCGCTTAATCGGCGTAAAACCTCATCTTTTCCGTAATCCAGCACAATATTTTCCATCACCGCCAAACCCAGCTTCGCCATCCGTTCGGCAAGCCAAACAGGTACATAGCCATAATGCAAAGGCAGATCAGCGCTTCCGGAATGTTTCATACTAACAAATTTAGCAAATAATATTGAAAATAAATAATCTCGTTTAAGCTTTAAATCCCGATAAAGCATTTATTATGACGAGCATATTCATCTATTTGTCATAATGACCATTTTTTGCCCATTTCCTTTAATAAGGCAAGCACTATTTATAATTTAGCTTAACAACATTATGGCATCAAAATTCAGAATAGCAATTGTAGGCGTAGGGGGTGTAGGTGGATATTTAGGCGGAAAGTTAGCGGCAAAGTACGCCGGCTCCCCGGATATCGAAATAATATTCATCGCCAGGGGAGAAAACGCAAATGCAATCAGGTTAAACGGCCTGAAACTTATATCCGGGCAAGGCGAAGAAACCGCTTATCCATCAATAGTAACGGATCAACCCGGCACATTAGGAACCATTGATTTGATCATTTGCTGCGTTAAAAGCTATGATTTGGAAACAAGCTTAACGCCCTTTAAAAACTGTATCAGCGATAAAACAATAATTATTCCTTTTTTGAATGGCCTGGATGCTGCTGACAACATAAAAAAGATATTTCCAGGGATACATGTTTTAGAAGGCTGCGCCTATATCATATCAAGATTAATTGCACCCGGTGTTGTAAAAGAAGCAGGCAACACTCCGCAGTTTTATTTTGGCGATGGATATGAGAAAGAAAATGCTGAAAAGATTTGCGCAATTTTTAAAGCGGCAGGTATCAACGCAGAGACACCGGATAATATTTCTCTCATGTTGTGGGAAAAGTTTTTATTTATTTCGCCATTTGCAACCATAATGTCCTGCTATGATGTTCCATTGGGTGATATTTTGAAAAACCCGCAGCATAAAGAAACACTAATAGCTTTAATGACCGAATTAAAAACGATAGCCGAAGCTAAGGGCATTATTTTGCCCGGGAACATCATTCAAAAATTTTTAGACAGGATGGCCGCCTTACCGTATGAGTCAACAACTTCAATGCACAGTGATTTTAAAAATGGAAAGAAAACAGAGTTAAATTCATTAACCATCTATGTAATAGCGCTTGGCAAGGAACTAAACATTCCTACCCCTAACTATGAAAAAATGCTGCAGGGGATAAATGAAAGGTGGGTAACTAAAGTATAAAACAATGAAAACGATAGGCCTCATAGGCGGTACTTCCTTTATATCGACGATAGATTATTACAGGAATATTAATCAGCAAATAAATGAAAATCTTGGTGGATTAAATTCAGCCAAAATATTGCTTTATTCATTAAATTTTGAAGAGTTTAAACCACCTTTGGAACT
>Ga0302221_10001825_pt1 | contig 13458 bp, 4 predicted proteins | sample II_Palsa_E2_1_FD_193517 | JGI IMG/M metagenome (GOLD analysis project Ga0302221, IMG submission 193517) | Peat permafrost microbial communities from Stordalen Mire near Abisko, Sweden - II_Palsa_E2_1 | ecosystem: Environmental > Terrestrial > Soil > Palsa > Peat permafrost | place: Sweden... | reverse complement strand
TTTCTTATTAAATTATTAATAAATATTAAATATTTATTATTATTTTATTTTTAAATATTATAATTATAATATAATTTAAAATATTATAAATTAATATAAATAAATTAAATATAATAAAATAAAAATAATTTTATAAATATAATAAAAAAAATTTATTAATTAATTTATTATTAATTTTTAATCTTTAATTATTTATTAAAAAAATTATAAAGTTTTAATAATTAAATTATAAATGTTTAATAATAAATATTTATTTTTTAGTTATTTATAAAATAATTTATTTTTATTTATTATAAATATTTATAATAAAAATTTATTAAATTATTATTAATTATTATAAATAATATTAATTAATTTAATAATTAATTTATTAATTTTAAATATATACTCAAGTAAAAAAAATTTTTATTTTTTTATTTTTAATTTTAAATAATTTAAACTTATTTAATTAAAATAATATTTTGAATAATTATTAAAATTAATATATAAATAATATTAAAAATATAAAATTATTTTATATTTTAATTTTTTAATAAAAATTATTTTTAAATTAAATAATTAAATTTTAATTTTATATATTTTAAAGTTTTAATATTTTTAAAATAAATTAATAATATTAATATAAAATATAATAAATATTAAAAAAAATTAATTATAAATATAAATATAAATTAAATTATAATAAATAAATTATTTATAATTTAATTATTATTTAATATTAATTTATTATTTATTTATTTTTTAAAAATATATAATTAAAAAATATATTAAAATTAATAATTATAAAAACTTTAATTATTTTAATAATAATTATTTAATAATTTTAATTTTAATTAATTTTTTTTCTTTAATTTAAAGAATATAATTAAAAATAAAAAAATTTATAAAAAGATTTTTTATTTATTATTAAACTAATAAATTTCTTTTATTAATATTTTAATAAATAATTTAAAGAATAATAATATTATTTAAATAAAAAAAATCCGGATTAATTTATTAATAATTTAAAAATAATAATAATAATAATTTTAAAATTAAATTAATAATATATTTTTTTTAATATATAATTTAAATTTTATTTATTTTATTTTTAAATTTTATATTATAATAATTATATTAATTAAAAAAAATTTAAGTTTATTTTAATTTTAATTTTTTTTATTAAATTTTTTTATTAATAATTTTTTTTAATTTTTAATAAAAAGAATTTAATTTTATATATTTTTTTTAAAATATTATAAATATAAATAATTATAATTATTTTAAAATATTTAAAATATTTTTATATAAAGTTTTTTATTATTATTTTAATTATATAATAAATTATAATAATATTTTAATATATATATTTTTTTTTTTTTTTTTATTAAATTTTTTTAAAAAAATATATTAAATTTAAAATTAATATATTTATTAAAAACTTATATATTAAAATTTTAATTTTTTATTATTTAATATTAATTTAAATTTTTATTATTATTTAAAATTAAATTATTAAATAATTATTTTTAATAAATAATAAATTTTTTTATAATTTATTTATTTATTTTATAAATTTATATATTAAATTAAACTTTAAAAATTTAATATTTAATAAAATTTATATTAATTTTTATATTTATATTAATTTAAAAAAATTATTATTATTAATTAAAATTTTAAAAAAAAAATTTATTTTATATATATTTATTATTAAAAAAATATTAAATAATATATTAATTAAATTAATTAAAGTTTATTTTTATATATTAATTATATTTTAAAATATTATTAATATAATATTTAATTTTTTTTAATATTATTATAAATATAATTAAAATTAATTTTTTTTTAAATATATAATAATTTTTAAAAAATTATATTTAATATTATAATTTAAAATTAATATAAAAAAATTTTAAATTAATAAAAAAATATTAAATAAAATATAAACTTATAAAAATAAATAAAATAAAATCTTAAAATTAAAATAAAAATAATTAAAAAGATTTATAAAATTAATAAAGTATAAATATATTTTTTTATTTAATATTTTAAAAGTTTAAAATAAAAAATTTATTAATTATAAATAACGAGCTTTATTATTTTATAATATTTTATATATTAAATTATTTATCTTCTTTTATTTTTAAGTAAAAAAAAAATTAAAAAATAAAAAATCTCTTATTTTATAAAAATATATAATTAAGTAAAAAAGGATTCAGGATAATACAAGATCGATAATTAATTAATAATCAGGATTTAAAGATTATACCGAAAATCCTGTACCGCCACTCTTTATACTACTCTACTTTTTCGATAAACAATACTATAACGCGAAATTACTATCTGGTTTCGGTAAAAAGGAGAAATACATAAGTAGGATTGGCCAAAAGTTTGGAGTTGGGCCTGTGCACACGTTTTCTACCAGAAAGGGACTGCACATACAGAGCCGTAGGGTGAAGAAACTCGATGTTTTCACCTTTAGTAGTGCCGTTTCGAGTTTCATGCTCTAGAGTGATTCCTATTTATTAGAAGAATTATAATTAGTTAACATTTACTCAGCCTTAAGCAAGCCGTCGGAGCTTTCACTATAGAGATGCATGTGCTTTCCTGGCTGGAATCCTTCACAACAAGAGCATAACAATTGGTCCCTAGCAGCTGTAACTCAAGGGAGTCTTTTCAGCTCCGAGGTCTTTCTCGTGCCACGACGCTGTGGACCAAGCCCCCGAAAAATGTTTTTCGGACTTTTTCATTGGGTAATTTCTCTCCCTTCTGCTGTTGTACTTCAGCCTGGAATCCTTTGGCCTTGGCATATGACAAAGTATCGAGAACGACCACACTTTTGTCTTCCTTTCGGCTAGATGGAACTGTTCTGGTTTGTGATTGATGTGCCGATCGCTTGGTGGCACTTCATTGTTGGGTTGTAGGTTGCTTTCCTCAAGACCTCTCTTTCAATTACTCATGAACCAAAATTTCTAATCAAAAGTTGTTTTATTTCTTAGAGCAGATGCGACACTCCCAAGGCATCCAATATGAGTTTCGATGAGGAGGGTTTACTGACAGGCAGCTTCCGAGAGAAAGAAGGTTGGACGGTCTGGTTGTCAGCAAATCTGAATTTAAAGTGGAAGGGGGACGACCACCACCTCGTTCATTTTGTATCGCTCTACCTAGTCATCTGCTTACTTACGATTTGGATGTTTATCTCAGGAAGTTGCCTTAGCAGCTGTCGTGATCCAAGTTTGGGGTTCTACTGTAAGTTCGCTCCCAAGCTCAGCTTCATGTTACCTCGATTTAAAAAACTCTAAATTTGAAGCACCGGCGTCAAATGTGATCAAATACGAGACGAGAGTGTTTCCCGAGAACTTTGTGAATAGAGGCCCTTACATGGGCAGTGAAGAAGACGGACTTCCGACGGCAGAGACTGATGCTCTGTGGGAGGATCTGTATGAATGTATGTTACTCCAACATGGAACTTTTATTGTCTTTATCAGATCAATAGTGATGACAGAACTGCAGTCGGAATCAGTCGTATAAATGGCGTTGATGCTGCACAGCTTCCCAACTTCACGACCGCCATCCCAAATATGCTAGACTCATATGTTGTCGAACTTGACGTTTTCCATCAGCTCCACTGTCTGAATGCTATCCGGAAAACTTTGTTTCCACTTCGATATCCGGACCAGTTCACTGATTTCTATACCAAAGAGGGGCAAAGGAACTACACTAGTAATGATGCAAGACACTATGGTGAGGCGCTCTGACCTTTAACTGTCGTTATGGTAAGACTAAATAAATACTCAAGATCATTGCATCGACACGATTAGGGAATCTCTGATGTGCCATGCCGACGTTGCTACGATTTACTGGCAGTGGGTACCGTCGGTTCGGGTCCCAAAGCCAAGGTTGGAGGTCACCCATACCTGCAGAGACTTCGAGGCGATTCGAGAATGGGCAAAAGAGAATGAATTGATGGATTCCAAACAAAAGCTTCGTTGGCCCTCAGGACCTAAGGAGAAGTTCCAAGTCTCTGGGTAGCAGTGATTATTCTAAAGCATGAAGGGAACTTTAGGAATTGCACTTTGAGGGTATCCTATTAGTACACAAATAACTATTTGGTCTCATGCTGCCCTTGAATGTTCCTTCCTTGTTGTGAATTATACTGCCGAAATGGGGAGCGAAACCCACGCAATGGCAATTTGTGGATGGAACAACCTGCCTAAGTGCTCGAAGATCAATGAGAGTTGACGTAATTGGAGGTAATTTGGTTCAAACCACTCGACTGAATCCTGCCACCAGTGAAATTGTGGCCTTAAGAACAAAGGATTTTGTTGTTGTATAGAGCTGCAAGGTTAATGCATCGGATCCTGCAGAAGTTCGGAGAATCCTTTCTCTCAGCCTCACGCATTGTTAGGCCTTAAGACCAAAGGATTTGTTGTTGTACAGAGCTGCAAGGTTAATGCATCGGATCCTGTAGAAGTTCGGAGAATCCTTTCTCTCAGCCTCACGCATTGTCACATGAAGCAGCTAACGGCATTTCCCAGATGAAACTGCGCCGCCATGGCTTACGGAGCTCGTGTTCTGTAACATATTAAAAGTGTATCACTTGATCATTGACTTCGAGTACTATCGCCTGACGAAGGAGATAAATTCTCTCCACTCGCACATTTAACCTCTACTATCCTACCAGCAATTATATTGCAACCCATCATACAAGATCCCTTCAAATTATTCGGTTCACTTAGGACACTTTGCGTCAACTGTGTTACTTATTCACACCTCCCTTCGTTCAAACTTAGCTGCAGCAGAAACGATGAAGGTATCCCTCCTCTTCTGCCTCCTCCAAGCCATGAGCCTCGCCTATGCTCTCCCCATCGGTAGGTATATTACTTTACTTTAGTTAACTCATGACATGTCTCTTACTGAAACTTACTTAGAGCCATCCCAGGAGCGAGACGAGCTTTCTCTTAAAGAGCGATGTCTCCTCAAACCCCCAAAGGACAAGCGCAATGTTGACTATTGGAATGGATGCGAGCCGTGGATTCAGTGATTGGTATTGAACTTCTATGAATTTGAAAGCCTGACTTCAAAAGCTGAACGAGTTTTCATTGCTTGAGCGTGAAAGTGTTAGGATATTTCGAGGAATAAGGCTGAGAATGGGAACGAGTTTAGGACAGGTGGGAGAGTTAGTAAATTCTTGGCGGTGCCAGCATCGACTCTGCTCCATCTCAACCCTCTGACAGGTGCTTGAAATGACTTCCTCTGCCTTCAGATGTATTCCGAGGAACCATAGAGGATTTGTCTTGTTCCATTCCTGATCAAACGCCGTCAGGCTGGAGGCATCAGGGTTGCTGCCAACGTTGGTCGCTGAGCGCTCAGCTGAAGCCACTCCATAAACACTTCAATGCCCCTCAAATGTTTTACAGTATCATTCAATGAGTCTCCAGTATCCTCAGCTGCCAAATTAACCTTGATCTCGCTATCTGCGAATGGCCCCAGCTAGCACACCTTGCTTGCACCTGTTCAGCAGAATGAAACGTCACATTTCCACCCACTTTCTGTGCTCAGGAACCTGGAGTATGCTCAAGAACAATGTCAGAGTCTTTCTAAGTCTTTCGAGCGCTGGTGGTGCCATTGCTGCGTTACTTGATGGTTGCTGAATAGCGCTCATGGGATGGCGCAGAATTAGAAACCAAGACACCTGTTGTGACCTCGACCAAAATGGCAGATACCACTGTCGAAATTATTAACATCTTTAGAGTGATAATTTCGCTAGACAACTGGCATTTCTCCGACCGTAATTTCGTTGTTGTTGCGTGTCTTAACGGACTCTGGAAAGCAGATGTGGCTTGACGTAAGATAAAAACATAAACACCTGTTGTGATCTCAACCACAATAATAGATATCGATCGAAAACTTGCTCGCATCTTTAGACCAGTTATTTCTCTCAGTATTCAGCTTTTGTCCTACCGTAATTTTGATAGTCGTTGTGACCTGATTATTAATAGAAACCTGCCACCCTCTGCTTGTCCTCGCTGTCGATTAGGCCACCAGGGCTGCTATCAATATCTTAAACCTCGTGATCCAGAAGGTTTCTGTAATATAACCGCCCTGGTATTTTTTCCTTTAGAGTATTAGTTCTCAAAATTAGTAAATGAAAATAGGATTGCCTTATAAGGCCGAAAATACACTCGACTTTTTATTCTTCCAATTCACTAAAGACGATATTTTGTTCCCTATTATAAATATATATATTTTCCGTCTTTTAAAGAGGAGCTTGTCGTCTTTTTTATTATTTTTATAGCCACGGCACAAAAATCGGAAAAATTAATAAAATCGAATATTATATAAAAATATAATTTCTGGGTAATATTAAATTATTTATAAAAAAAAAAGTAATAAATTATTAAACTAGAACTAAAGTAATTAAATAAAGTAAATATTTATTCGGATATAATTAAAGTTTAAATAATAATATTTTTAAACTTTTTTTAAAGTTTTAATAAATAATAATATAAATTATAAACTTTTTTTTTAAATAATTAAAATCTAAATATTATATATATTATAATCTAATAATAATTTTTATATTTAATTCAAAAATTAATATTAATAAAAAAAAATTATAAAAATTTAATATATTTTTTAATTTTATTATTTATAAATTTAAATATATTTTATAATAAAAAAAATTTATTAAATTTTTATAATTTTTATTATAATTATATTTAATAAAAATAATTTTAATATAATTTTAATATATTAAATATGCCTCTGATCGATTGCACTACTCTCGAAGAATTCTTCCAATCGTAAGGTTGTTGTTTGCAAGAGTCGCACAACGACAGCTACTCCAGAGAGGATCGGAATATCGAATAGATTGAAGGGGAGGTGCCTGGAGTACGCACGTCGAATGTCGCCAGTATCTGTGGATCAAGGGTTTTCACAGCCGACTCCGTTGCGTTGTGATCGTGACTAGCTAGGACTGGGTTAACTCGTTCGGATATAAATGCAGTCAAAATATCCAAGAGCCTACTGGGTATGGATTGAATGTTCTTGAGAGTGGAGAGCCTCCCGGGTAAGAGATGGATGTTGTTGCATAATCAGCCCCAAGCCACCTTGAAAACCTTGCCTTAATGTTGCTTAGTAATGTAAACAGATCACGGGACATCGATCATCCAGTCAAGTTGTTTCAAATGCTGATAATCACTGTTGCGCCATATCCCAACGAAAAGCTATATAGCCAAGAACTGCTTCTTAGCCGTTCATAACATTTATATATTATGCTATTTGCTCGAGACGGGGCCATATCGACTGGAAGGAGGAGGGGTAAGAAGTAGGTTTATATCACTACTGAGCTGAGTTATTAGATGTGCGCAGGGATTGTGTGGTGCTGCCCCTCCCGCTTCTTTAATTTATTGAAACTTACTGAGCAGGGGTGGGGAGTATTAATGCATTAGTCAGGGGACCCGCTAACTGGCGTAGCAAATCTAAAATCTCTTTTGTACTTCCTATCACAGTGAAAGCTGTACCAACAATCCAAATGTTGTGTTCAGGAGGTTTATGAACGGGGCTTTTGTATTATAATCAATGCAAAAGGCCAACTGGCAATTGACTCGAGGCGAATCAATAGGAAAGAGAAGAGGGAGGATAATAGATTAGCCAGATCCATAAGTCTTGTGCATTGCATGAAATTAAAAAGGGGTAAGAGCTAGCTTAGAAATCTACTGCTCCCCCGAAGGCCACAATTTTCGGCACGAACAAGCCCGCCGAATTCTTACCTTCGCTATATCCTTCTGTCCAGTGGTTACAAGTGGTCAATCAACCTCATTAATCATTCCGAAAAACGCAGGTTTCGTGCAAGTTTGGGGACCTGGGAGAGTCCAAAGCTGCCCATCTAGTCGCTTCATCCTCCGCCGCCTCCCTCAAGATCTCAACTGTGCTTCTAGTTGGCGTCGAAACTCTTGAGCTCAGAGATTCCAGCCGAGCGGACGTTGGCTGCGAGGAAAACGACCTGATAGAAGGCGATGGAGAAAATGGAGAGTAGGACACCTGCGCTGAGAAAGGGTCCGAGAATGATCTAATAGCTGGAGGAGCCGAGTATAGTATTATTGATGACGGAGAAAGTGTCTTTGGCGTGAGTGAATGTTGGGGTATCTGGAGAGGGAGGATTGCTGGCCTATGTGACATTTGACGTGGGATTTGAAGGGACGCAGGCTTTCGTGCTCGCTGCCGGGGAAGTGATGGCGTTGAAGGAACCGCGGAGCAGTTGGAACCTGCAATCGCTCGGAGATTTTCAGGGTCGACGGAGCAATGGCAAGTAGGCTCCCCCTTGTCACGTTGTACGTCTTCATCTGCTATGGATTCAGCAGTGCCGAGTGTAAATGCCTCTGCCGGCTGATCAGCAAACTTCGTTATAGTCGACAATGACGATGATGGAGAACGCAAGGCCTCTTGATGTCTGCTAGACGATCTTGAAACCGGAGCTCGGACATGTATTCGTTGGCACAGTTCCGCCATCGCGGTAAGAGCCGACTTTCCAGCTTGTTCTGAGATGTTGTACAAGACCAAAGGATCCAATTTCATCGAGTCCTGTGGTGCTCTTGCAACCTTTAGAAGCACCTCGACAACTGCGAGGTCAAGATGCATTTTGGTTTTCATAAGGGATAACTTGGAGATGTCTGTGAAAGGTGTCAGCGCGGAAGTATCTGTCGGTATGCTCAGGCACATACCATCCCCTTTGTTAAAAACTTCTCCATATTTTGCCAAGCATTTGTTATACTCTGATATAACTGTTGGTCCTCCTGCCTCGAGTGAATTTTGTAACTCCTCTTCGCATGTTTTCTTTTGTTTCCTTTTCTTGCGCCATTCTTGGAGTGCGACTGCTCCTTTGCTAAAAGCCTGTACAATTGCAATGACTCCAGAAACGATTGTAATAATAGAAGCCGGATCCATTTTTTAGATAGAAGGAATGGACGAGATTGGGCGATGTCATGATAGCGGAAAATCGAATCTTCATGAACGAAATTTGAGCCTCCGGTCGCTTTACAAAGCCATGATTGGAGAAACTTAATTGCCACTCGCCTTCAAGTGTAATTGCTATCACCCTATCGTTTATAGTCGTAAATTAGATATGTAGGTGTGGTGTTTTAAAAATAGGGCTGGGTAGCCGCTGGGGGTCGCTCGGCCACGGGAGGGACCGCCTGAACCTCATTTCTGGGTTTTGATTGATCCTCAACTCTAGAAGTCCACCTACACCGAAACATCGAAGAGAGTGGAAATGGAAAAATAATTGGATGCGGTGGTCAGTGTTATTTTCTTGTACTAGGAAATAAGTGACGCTGTGGCACGTTGTAAACAATTCACTATTCTTGAGATGGCGGGCGCCCAATCACCGGGCCTACAGATTCCTATCAATCTTTATGCAAGTGGCAAAGTGCATACATCCAGCCTTACTTCTAAATATGGCTACCAGACCCCAAGGTTGACCCTGGCCCAGGGGCATCATGTAAAACCCAGTGGATAGTTCTGCGCGGAGCAAAAACCCGCGCTATGGTCAGAATAGGTTACACTTAATAATGTTGCAGAGAGTTTGATCTCTTCATCATTTCAAGAAGGTGTTGAAGTTTGACAAACTTACTGTTTTCTTCCTTGGTTGCACGGATATTGGATATCATTATTCATCCTTACTGCTCAAGACTATTCATCAGGGGGAAGGCTAGCAATAGTGTTTACTACGTTTCGGGTATTTCATGTGCATTCTGGTACTATTTCTTTCCAAACAAAGACACAAGTTACGCAAATCATCCATCAGCCTACTGAAACAAAGTCAGATTCCAAAATGGCGACATATCTTGCTTCGATGGCAGACCAAAGACGTGGTGTCGCTGAGTTTGCTGCAAAGATGCATCTGGATATTGAACCAAGGAGCCTCCGGCAGCAAATTCCAGGCCGGCCGATCACCTTCCGGGACGATCGAGATCGAGACACAGCCATAATACGTCTCACGGAGGCAAAAAATGCAGAAATCGAGGCTAGTGCGTGGAAACGTATTTTCATTTGGAATTCCGCTCGGGGTACAAGATTCAGCCGTAAAGATGTGGCTGCACAACTCCAATCCGTCGTGAAATCCCCTCGAAATCTTGGACTGGTAGAAGTACTTCGAGATATGCTTCTTGCGCAACAAGGGGATATCAACTATCTCCGTCAAAGAAGCAGGGGCTGGATAAGCATCTTTGTACGCCCGTTCCAACACGAAAAGCGAAGTCAGATTCTGGCGTCTGCAGCGGAAACTGGCGACGTTAGCCTTGTCCAGCTCTTGGTTCACCACTCTGACCAATCGAGTCTTGACGAAGCCCTGGATCTTGTCCTGCCTCGTTCGAGAAATGATCGAAATTTTCTCATTCCAGAACTTCTCCTTGCCCATGGAGCTGATGGTAGCTGCCAAGATGAGTTCTTTGAAGCTGCTGTAGCAACACATAATACTTGCTTGTTGGAGCTCCTCATCCACGCACCAAAACCTGTATCTCGTGAAATTCTGAGCAAAAACCTCTTGTTGGCTGTCCGAATCGGCTTTATTGATACCTTATTTGCTCTTGTCTTAGCCGGAGCAGACGGAAATGGCTCAGATGGAAAAGGAGCTGCGGTAAAGGAAGCCGTTAAAAAGGGCAGACAAGACATACTCGAAACCCTCACATTGTGCCATCCGGCGCCCACTTCACAGAACCTGGATGAAGCCGTCAGCATTGCCTATTCAAAATGGATCGATGAGCCACTGCGACAAGGGACTCTGATGGAAATATTGCTCAAAAACGGTGCTCGAGGTCTTTACTCAGATTCCACGCTGCTCGCGATTTCCACACAGTGTGTCACTCAACCTTCCTCTCCTATCAATTCATCACTTAAAGCAATGATGAATCTTCTCGTTTACCACAACGCATCAATAAATCATGACAACGCTGCAGCCTTAAACTTATGCGTCTCTCGCACACGAATTGATCTAATCGACATCCTGCTCCGGTCAAGATATCTGGATAGCAACCTTGCATCGAATGCTTTTGCTCAAATCGACAGCAGAGCATCTCCTCAGCAGAACTTGGAGATTGCGTCAAAGTTACTGCAGCGAGGAGCCCATGGAAGACCACTGCACGAGGCTCTTATATATGCAGTCGCTACAGACCAGATCGAAACCATTAAGTTGCTTCTTTCATGCAGCAATCCAAATCGTGCGTCTGTTGACTATCAAGGTGCTCAAGCTTTAAAAGATGCCGTGTCCAGAGAAAATATTCCTATTGTGGATATTCTACTAGAAGCTGCTCCAACAAACCAATCGCTCTCGCAGATTTTTCCGCACATTCGAAAAGCCAGCAAGGAAGGTCGCTTCCAACTATCAAAATCATTTCTCAAGCAAGGGGTACAAGGATTGGAAGTCGATCGAGCTTTGAGTGAAGCCATTTCTGATGGCCAACCAATGAGAGACGAGAGACTGCTCCAGCTACTGGTTGACCATCGTGCGGCAGTCGATCCCCACATCTGCTCTATCGTGAGTAGAGGTGACGAGATCTTGCTCAGAATTCTCCTCAAAGGACGTCCTTCCGTGCAGGTCACGTCAAAAGCAGTTCTGAAAGCCCTCCAACTTCCCGAGGAAGATAGAAGACTTTCATCTATCTGCCTACTTATGGATGCAGGAGCAAATATAAACTATGGCCATGGGAAAGCCATCTTTGAAGCTACAAGATCCTTTCAGCTGCCATCCCTAGATTTGTTATTGCAGTATTCTCCAAAGCCCTCTTCCCTGAACGCGGCATTCGCATCAACAACTGCCATGAATGACATCGAAAGACGTTATGAATGTACTCAGAGACTCCTCAAGGCGGGGGCAACTGGAGACGAGGTCCACAAGGCTCTTGTAGCAGCCGTTGCGACAACTACACCCAACCTGGACTTATTGAAGCTCATAATCCCATATGCATCGGTCGACTTTGAGGATGGCCGTGCGTTGTGCCTCGCAATCCAAAAACTCCTTCAACAGCATGTTTTGTTGCTCCTGAAGATGAAGACTAATAGCGTCTCTTTTTCCAACGGTTTCTCGGCCGCGCGCTCGTTGAGAGACGTCCAAATGGAACTCAGGTTTCATAAACTACTGCTTGCTGCTGGTCCTGAGGAACGTGTGGTGTCGCAGACGTTACTCAATGCTGTTGAGGATCAGAAAACAGAAGTCTCACGACTTCTACTGAAACATGGAGCATCTACAGACTTTGCAAATGGTAGTTCTGTTGTGACTGCCGTGACAAGTACTAATGCCGTCATTTTGAAACTATTGCTTGGAAACTCGATACGAAAACCTTCGGTTGCTACTGTTACTACTGGTTTCAATGCTGCTCTTCGCCTCCGGAATGGGAGCCCGAAACAGGAGATTTTGGACATTATCTTGAATACAGGCGTAAAGAGAGACTCACGGAATAACGCACTCCTCAATTTTGTCAAATCTGACAATCCCGACTGTTCTACGATTTTGACCTTGTTGAAACACGGTGCGTCGGTGTACTTCAACAAAAATGAGAGCTTACTCGTTGCGGCCAAAAGAGGGAATATTGAGGTCCTTAACCTCCTTTTTCAATTCACAAATGACACCTCGGTAGTGTCTTTGGTGTTTGCAGATAGATTCAAGGATGCATCGGTTTACACGAGCCGTCTTGGATTATGCATAATGGAAATGCTTTTGAAGAATGGAGCCAAAGGCAACCAAGTAAATCAAGCTTTGATAAAAGCAACCGAGGATTACGAAAAGCAATCGCTTGCCAAGGACTTTGCATTCATCTTACTTCAATATGGAGCAGATGTCAATTTCATGAATGGCAATGCCTTACAAATTGCCGCTGGAATTGGTATCAATGCAACAAATCTAATTGGAGAAATATTGAAGAAAGACTGCAATGCGGAAACACTGTCTCTGGCCTTACCATATCTTATCAACTCGGGGAATGCTGTTGAGAGCACTGTAACAGCACTCATTAAACAATTTGCCAGCCATAAGAATCAGAGATTCAGGAAGCCATTCGTACATCCTGAATTCTCGCAGCCGGTTATTGTCCTTTGCTTCGAGAAGTTCCCCCGTGGTCTTAACTTACTCATGGCTGTTCTCGATGCTGGGTTTCCGCCTGATCAAACGTGGCAATACAGATACGGAGAACAAAAGGTAGAGATAACGCCGTTATTTTGGGTGCTGTCTAAGCCAGATAGTGCTGTGGATAACACTCTCATTGAGCACCTGATTTCACGAGGCGGTAAGTCCTGTTCGGTCTCTTTTCTCGAACTATCGCTGACCATTGGATGTTAAGCTGCACTTCATAGCCATCCTGAGTCATTGATACATCTCTCAATTGCAGCAAAACGTTCCACGGTAGTTCAAAGTTTGATAAACTCAAACATTGAATTGGATGTGAAGGACGATCGATACCGAACTCCATTAGCGCATGC
>Ga0302221_10001824_pt1 | contig 13463 bp, 4 predicted proteins | sample II_Palsa_E2_1_FD_193517 | JGI IMG/M metagenome (GOLD analysis project Ga0302221, IMG submission 193517) | Peat permafrost microbial communities from Stordalen Mire near Abisko, Sweden - II_Palsa_E2_1 | ecosystem: Environmental > Terrestrial > Soil > Palsa > Peat permafrost | place: Sweden... | reverse complement strand
ATATTATAATTTTTATATAATTAATATAAAAAATTTTTTTTATAAATATATATTTTTTTTAAAATATAATTATAATATTAAAAAAACTAAATTTAAAATTTAAAAAATTAAACTTAAAAATATTTATTAATATTATAATTATATAATATATAATTATTATTTAATTTTATTAATTTAAATATAAAATAATATATATAAATTAAAATTAAAATAAAATCTTTAAACTTTATTAATTATTTTCTTTAAATAATAAAATTTAATTATAATATAAAATATATATATTTTAAATATATTTTTTTAAATTTAAAACTTTATTTTAAAACTTTATTTAAAAAATATTTTAAATTAAAAATTATTAAAATTAATTATAAATTAAATATAATATTAATTTTTTAAAAAAAAATATTAAAAATTATTAATTATTAATTATTAAATTTAAATTTAATTTTTAATTTTTTATATATTTATTATTTTAATAAAATAATATATTAAAAAATATAATTAAAATTAAATATATTAAATTAAAGATTTTTATTTTAAATTTTTTTTATATAAATAATTTTTTTTAAATATTATTTAAAATATTAATTTTTTTTTAAAAAAAATATTTTATTATTTTTAATATTCTTTTTCGAATTTATTAAAAAATTAATATTTATAAATAATAAATTAAATAAAAATAAAAATAATAAAATTTTTTTAATAAAAACTTTAAATAAAAATAAAAATTAAACTTTTATTTAAAATAAATTAATTTATAATATTAAAAAGTATATATATTTAATAATTCTTTTAATTAATTAATAAAATTATTTTTATTTTAAATATTTAATTTTAATACTTTAATAATTTTTTTAATAATTTTTTAAAAAAAAAACTTTAAAATATTAATTTTTAAACTTAAAAGTTTTAGATTTTTTTAATTAATTTAATAAATAATATTAAAAGAATTTTTATAAACTAATTAATTTTAATATTTTTTAATTTAATTATTAATTAAATTATTAATATAAAATTTTATATTATTTTAAAAATTATTTAAAAAATAATTTTCTTAAAGTATTATAAATAAAATAAAAATAATTTTAAAGATTTAAATTATTTTATTTAAATTTAATAATTTATTTATATATTAAAATAAATTAATAATAATTAAATTAAATTTATTTAAAAATTTAATAAATATAAAATCTTTAAAAAAATATATATTTAATTTTATAATATAATAAATATATTTTTTATAAATTTTAATTATATAATAAATAAATTAATTAAATTTAAAAATTATTTAAAATATTTTAATAAAATTAAAATTTATAAATTTAATATAATTAAAAAAAATTTAAAATATTTTAATAAAATTAAAATTTATTCTTAATTTTATAAAAGACTTAAATTATATATATTATAATAAAAATAAAAAAATAAAAAATAAAAAATAAAAAATAAAAAATAATAATAAATTAATTTTAAATTATTATAATAAAAAATTTTTTAGCTTAAATTAAAAGTTTATTATTAAGTTTATAAAGTTTTATTTTTTTAAAAAATAATTTTTATATTTAAAAACTTTTTATTTTTAGTTTTTAGATTTTTATTAATAATTTTTATAATTTAAACTTTATAAATATATTTATTTAATAATAATTTTTTTTTATAAATTAATTTAAAAAATAATTATTAATAATAGTTTTTTTTTAATAATTTATTTAATATTAATAAATATTTTTTAAATACTTTAATTTTTTTATTTAAATTTAATTATAATTAAAATAATTATTAATGTCGAGCTTAAAAATATTAATAAAAAATATATTTAAATATATTAAAGTTATTTAAAAAAAAATTAAAAAATTATTAATATATAATATTTATAATTTTTTTAATTAAATAATTAATAAAAAAAATTAATTTATATATAATTTTATTAATAATGTTTTAAAATTAAGTTTTTAATACTTTTATAATTATATTTAATCTTTAAATAAAATAAAATTTTTAATTATTTTTTTAAATAAAAAAATCTTTTTATTTATTTTATTATTATATTCTTTTAAATAAATATTTTTTATTTTTTATTTTTATTTATTAATTTAAATAATTAATTAAATTAATTTATATAAATAATTTATAAAAATATAAAAAAAAATTATTTTTTTAATTAAAAAAAAACTTTAAATATTTTTTTAAATATAATTTTTTTTATTTATAATCTTTTAAATATAGTTTATTATTTATTAAAAAACTTATAATTTTTTTTAAAAAAATATTATTATTATTAATAAAAAAAATATTTTATAAATTAAAAATTTAATAAAACTAAATTATAAATAATTATAATAAGTTTAATTTATAAAATAATTTTTTTAATTTTATTTTAATTATTTTATAGTCTTTAATATATAAATTAATAATTTTTTTAATAATTTTTTTTATAAGTTTATTATATTATATTATATACTTAATTATATATTTTTTAATTTAAGAATCTAATATAAAAAAAACTAGTTTTATAAATATAAACTTTTTTATATAATTTTATAAAAATAAAAATAAAAAAACTTAAATTAAAAAAATATAAAATAAAAGTAATAATAAAAATAATAATTATTATAAATTAAAAAAAATAAGTATTTTAAAAATAATCGAAATATATATAAATAAGTATTTTTATATCTTTATATAATAAAGTTCTTTTTCAGAAAACTATAAGTTAAATTAAATTAAAATACTACTTAAAATTTTGGTATAGGTGGCGGGTAAATCAAAGTACTTTAGTAAATTATGGATTTGCGATTTTTGGTTTTCGTGTTCTGAACACTTACCGCCTAAAAACCCGCCTTACAATCGGCTTTACCATGAGTGTAAGCTTCCTGAACAAAGGCCTGGAGATCAGGCAACTGGGTGTTGTTCCCAACCACGATGACGGCGTCGTAGAAGACGCTCGATGTGGTAATGTAGCTATGATTCGCGAATACTCCTCTGGTCAAGAGGCCCTGGTGCGGAGCAATAACATCGAACAGCAGTTGCTTCTCGTTGAACAACTGTTGCAACGACGCAAGATCTGTTGTTGACGGCCCAGCGTTGTCGGTAACGATGCCTACACTAAGCCCAACCACAGGTTGTGGCGTCTTGTACTGCAGAGGATACTGGGAAGGGTATATAATCCCAGAAACATTTGGAGTTCCTTGCGCAGCAGGCAAGGGGATCCCGAGGCCAAAAGCCACACGGCGCGCCAGGCAGTTGTCAATGGAATTCAAGACTTTATTAACGAAGTTGATCTTGACATTCGGATCCGCAACCAATCCAACCTCCAGACGATAGGCATTCACGGTATGCTGCTGGGAGTAATTATTCTGCGAGTTGAAGAAGATAGCAGCTTGCGTATAAGGATCGTTGTTGAATTCATAGCGTCCAATACCTCCGTTGAAATTCTGGTTACCGTAGCCGTACGCTGTTGGTCCCGAAGACGCGTGAATACCCCCTATGCCGTTTGGGGTCGAGGCCGAATTGCCTTCGAAAAGGTACATTTGCATGAGGCCGTCACGGAAATTATTATTAACTGGGATAATGGGAGAATTGACGCCCATCTGGACAAAATTCTCAGACCCGTGACGATACTGATGCGTCTCGTCATAAGCCAAGAGACGCCAGGCAATGACTGGGTCTGGCACGAATTTGATGCCAGTCACAACGTTTGCGGGACTGAATGCAACCTGCTCAGTCTCGGCGAAGTAATTTGTCGGATTGCGATTGAGGGTCATAGTTCCTAAAGTAATGGGAGGATTTTCCTCGAACGGAACAACAATTGTTGGATCTAGGATATCGTAGTTCTTATACATGAAAGCGTCATTGTCAGGGAAAAGCTGCACCACAAGGTCGTATGCAGGGAATCTGCCCGCTTCGATGCTGTTGTAGAGATCGGCTCGTTGGAACTGAGGCAGCTTTCCAGCTATCTTCGTCATCTCATCCTGGACATTGGATCGGTAGCCAAGTTGGGGGATGAAATACCACTTAAATAAAGTGGTTGCGCCTTCTGCATTGATGAAACGGTATGTAGAGACGCCTGCTGATCCATGGTGGCGAGAAGTCCTAGGAATCCCAAGGTCACTTAGCACGTTCATGACTTGGAACGCGCTTTCTGTACGTTGAGTGAAGAAGTCGTACGCTGTCGAATGAGCAGCACCAACTATCAATAACGTTAGTCTAAGATTCTGGAGCCCCTGCACGGATGACATGACCTACATGATGGAAACCCCGAATTTGGTTCTTGCTTGAGAGCGTGAACAACATCTGGGAAGAGAAGCCCATCATTTACCAGGAAGGAAGGGAGGTGAAGCCCAAGCAAGTCGTGGTTGCCACACTGAGTGTACAGCTTTGTTGCGAAACCACGTATATCACGATCAACGTCGCCTCCCCCGGCGGGTGAAACAACCGTGGAAAATCGTACGAAGGTGTCGGTTGATGCGCCGGCTTGCAGGAAACAAGCTGAGGTCAGATTGCTGTGATCTCCGTTCGAAACGAAGGTTCCATAGGCGCCATGGCCAACAGCGTGAACAACTCTTTCGGCTTGACGTTCTTTGGCGAAATGAAGTATCTTCTTGCGACAAACAGTATCTCCTAGGAGCACAGGGCCTCGAGGGCCAACTTTCAATGAGACGGTCGTGTTGACAGATACGCCAAGCTCTCCCGTCTCCGCTTGGCCCATTGTATTGCGTCTGAAACCGGCTAGTTGATCTTGCTATGCATGAAGTTAGTTCTGGTGATGACGAAGATATAAAGACAAGAGATCGCTTTTTGTTATCTGTATCTTTGGTGTCTGAATATCCATGCGACGCAAAGGTCAAGGCCAGGCTGACGAGTAAAATTAAATGCATGTTTGGTCTTTGGGGTTGCTGCCGAGTGCAAAATTGGTTGGCTTTTTGTCCTTTCTTCGACTTGGAGATGTCTGTAGAGCGGAAAGATGTAATATGCTTATATGTTAACTTGACGGTTGATAGCTTGTCTAAACACGTACTTTAGAGAAACTGTAATCTTTTGCGCCATTAGTTTGTCAATAAGTCGCAGGGAGTGGAAGACACCAAGGCAAGCTTATTCCTCGTCACCAAATTAGGCAGCCTGACTTGCTATGTGGAATCAATAATGATGTTTAAAGAATGCGCTATTATCTTAATTACAACAGGTCTCAGTCTACGAATTAATGATTACTTGCAGAGGATGCGCCCGTATATTGGATATGATAGGCTTCAGTGTATTGAATTAACGCTGGCATGCAGAAGATGCTGTCATCTTCCGAGGCTTCCGGTAACAATAGGCCTCCTCCTTGAGCAGGTCAGCCGCATTTCCGTGTACGATATGATGTAGGTTATTGGCTCGTCAGTTGATGTAACTACATAGGTGCCCTTGAAAAAGGGAATAAGGCCTGGAAACAGCAGGGTGAAGAAGGAGATAAGAGCAGAATTGTTGTGAGCCTGGTATTGAGACGGCTCACGGGCCATCGAGGCCTTCAAATGTCGCCTAATGGAATGATTCCAGCTCTTAGTCACTGGCACTCATCTCCCCTCCAAGAAATGACCAATTATTGGTGCTGCATTTGTTCTTCAAAAGATCATCAGACACAAATATGCCTCAATGCTAGCCAAGTCAGACCCTAGCAACTACAAAATCTGGTCTAGGGTCTTGGAATCACAGCTGTAACATGTCTAGGGCGCCGAATTGCAGTGCGGGCAACCTTAATCCCTACCCCTCCCGTGACCAAGTTAAAAAACTGTGCCCTAAAAACCAGATGGGCATGACCCATCACATTTGCTTACAGTGAGGAATGCCAGAATTTAGATTTGTTGTTGAAATGCATTCCCCTGAGATGTTTATCGGAACCACAAACATATATACTAAAGCTATAAGGGAAACAATTACTGCGTAGAACGAATGAGACATATAACAGACAAGTTTATAACATAATGTCGGCCGACCGTGGCTCGGAACGTCCCTCACATTAAGCTGCCTGTCACTGGAGCACTTTACTAGACTCCAAATTCTATTCAAAATGGTGAAAACATGTATGTAAGTGCTTCAAAAATAAAGAAACTTCAAATTAGATCCCTGATCGTTGATCTTATGAATTTTTCGTTACTTTCAACGTCTCCTAGTCTCAAATTGTGTGGCGAGTGTCGAATAAGACCAGCAACAGAAAAGCGATAGAGCAAGAAATTTTCCATCTAATGCCCATTTTAAACCAGATAATGAACCTCAGAAATGAGACCTGATGATGAGAACAAGTAACTCTGTCTCTGCGATATCTAGCACTTATAGACTGTTGGCTTTAGAGGCCGCTTCAGGGTATCATTTGACAAACCCGGAGTCAAAGGTAGGGCCGAAGATGTAAGCCATTGATAGGCATTAAACAGTATCCAGAGGGGGAAGAAGGTCCATAACACTTTGAAGAGGACCAAATAAACCCACAAGGTCAAAAAATTCGAAATGTCGAGATGCGGTGATCCGGAGAGCCACTCGGGCAAAAAGGTCATGAAACCTCCATAAAGCTCGCCGACCGCGACAACCACCATCCAGAATGACGCCTTGGTATACTGCTGCCTGCGCAACAAATGACACACATATAACGCCAGAGGGGCCATAACAAAAACTGTGATTAGCTCTAGGCTGGCGATCGACAGGTCGGAACCGCCCCATCGTTGGTCCGCCTTTGCGTACTCTTGCCATAGTCTCGCAGTGATGGAGGCGCCGTAGAAAGACCCGTGCAGGTGCTTCGAATCCCCAAGGAAGGAGACATTTGCCGGAGTCATGGGCGTGGAATACATTCCGCGTGTGTACGTGACATTGAGTTTGGGCATAGAGGTGAAGAAGATATTGTAGAGGTAAGAGGCTTCGAGGGTCAAGTGAATGAGTGCGTCAAAGAGGTGCCAGATGAAGAGGATTCGGAGCTTGGTATTACATGATTTGCGGAGGAGGGCGAAGGAACAGATGTAGGCGGCTGCGAGGATAGTTGCGACGGAGGCGAGGGCGAAGATGCTTGTGTGGTCGAATATAGGACGGCTTTCAAGCTTCGGCAGCCTGTGAATGGACATTGGGCAGGACATGGCTGAGTTTTGACGTTGTACGATTGATGCTTTATCGAGGAAGGGGCAAGTAGCCAACCCAAGCAAGTATATATGTTCGTGCTGCCTATGGGCTTGCGCTCTCAATATAAAGCATTGTCCCGCCTTTCACTGCCGAGCAGCTTATCTCAGATGCGTTATCACGCATTGTGATTCCAAAGCGAAGCCCGAGAAAATTGGGATACGATTACGATGCCCCGGTTTTCGTGAGGCAGCTATGGCATCAGCCGGAGTAAGTCGGGCCGGCGCATCTCGCTTGATCGCGTGGCGTCGTGCAGCGATGCGAGCTCCAGGATTTGAGCACCGCAGAGTTGACCTGACTTGACTGAAGGTGCACGTGCGACTTTTTTGTTGGCCCGGTTGCAATGTGCGATTGTATGGACATTCCGGTAGCTGCAGGTGCACATTGTACTCCTATTCAAGTAGTTGCAATCTAATTCGAGTAAGTTCAATAAATTCCGAGGAGGACAATGGCTTAACAGGCCTTAGGGGCTAATAATATGTCCTTTACCGTCTCCAGACTTCATAATCGCGTAGCCGTGACTAAGAGCAGGAATTCACAGGAGGACTGCCCGCACTTCTTAGCGACACGAACGATTCTTGTACATTTCTAGCGGCGTTCGCGTTATTACCTAGAAGAAGAACGAAATAACGATCTTCGCGAGCAAGGCCGTCAAATAAATATTTATCAGTTCTTGCTTCGAAAACAGAGGCATCTAATACATCGTGGCAATCGCTACCCCTGACCAATATCCAGCTTAGAAACTAAGAAAGAAAACAAAAGTGCACCGCTATCTTATCAACGCTCTGAAGGGATCGGCGGTTGTCAATTCGACAGCTCCCGATACCACTTCCATGATCCATTAGGGTCCCGATTCGGCTGGTAGGCTGCCATCCATGCTCGGTGTACAAACATCCTCAAGACCCTCTCCGCCCATCGACGTTTCTTGAAATCGTACAACAAGCCGTAAAAGACGTAGAAGAGCGTACTCATTGATCTCTCGTCGCCCCAGATCGTTCTAATTAAGTACCCCTCTCCCAGATTGATTATGCCGCAGATGGCCTAATCGATGACCATCAGCCTATCCGAATATTGTTCTGGTTTCACGGACATAAAAGGGTATATTAGCTGCGAATCAGTGGCTATCTGACGCAAAATTGTGGCTATAATACCGTAGGACGAACTTTAGCTAAGTTAAGAATCACTCTAAAAGGGAAATTCCACATTCCGTTCTCAAACTCAATCCCTCAATTCCCCCATCTGCCCTCACCGCCCACAAAGCAGAGCTCGTGGTAAATGCCATTCGAGGCCCGTTCTACAAAACCATAGATGTATACCTCCTTCTCGCCTTTAACTGAATAGCTACTTACCCCACCAACCTTCTAGTACCGAGATTAGTTGGATTCTGAAAGGAAGCTGGTGGAGAGAGAGAGAGAGAGAGGTTGCTCACCCTCCAGATGCACCGGTTATAAGAACGAGCTTATTCTTGACCTCGGTGCTAACTATCATTTTGAGAATAATTGAAAATGGGGAGGAGATCGGGACACTCCATGCTTAGAGAGGGTCAATGGAAAAAGGCTGCGAAGTCTTTTTGGCGTAGCCCCGCGTACTATAATATAGAACTCATTTTGGCCTCCTATACGCCCCGGCTACAGTTTCCTTACTAGATTGCTGTGAAGGCTCAATGGCGGGGTATTCCGTAAGTCGTAAGCAGCAGATGCGACGCTTAGCAGTACGTAGTGGTCCCAGGCTCTCAATTGCTCTCAATACAAAGACCAATCGATACTCGTCTCAGAATGTCTTCTGGACACGTTTTCATTATAATGCTCTTCCTAAGAGAAAAACAAATCCCTTTAACTCAGGCTTAATTAACAGCTTATCAAGCAATCATATTATCATTAACATAGCTGGATATCAACCAAAGATGGCTCTCCCGGGAAGGCCTCCCCATCCATCCGGCCATACAGATACACCGACCCCAGCAAAGTAAACCGGCCATCGCCCCGTCCACGCACCACGAACGGCGCCGGCGCGCCCGCAAACACGACAAGATGATCCCCCGCCTGCACCGCCAGGGGCCCCAGCCCAGGCCGGCCAGCGTGGTCGACGAACGCGCGCCGCCGGTACACGAGCCACACGCGCCGGTACACAAACGACTCGCTCGCAACCCAGCCCGGCGGCGCGAAGGCCGCGCTGGTTAACACCTCGAAGCCGCGGCGGAAGGCGTCCTCGCGCTTGTCACGCGTGAGCAGGCCACGGTCCGCGACGGGCACGCGCCACAGGTTCGCGAGGCAGGCGGCGCGCAGCGGGGGGTCGGCTGCGCTGTGCCGGGACACCATACCTGTTAGCTCGGCGAACCAGGCGCGGCACTCGGTGAAGTACTGCGGGTGCTCGGGCCAGGTGTCGAAGGTAGACCCGGCTTCGGCTACGGTGCCGATGAAGATGCCGCGGAGGGAGATGATGGGGTTGTTCTCGTCGACGGCCGTGGGGAACTCGGTCGGAAACCACGGTGTGTCGCGCGAGGCGTGGTATACCTCGCGTCCGGGCTCGGTGCGCTCGCCGATTAGGGGGCCCATCGTGTCGACCATGTCAGGGACCCACGACGGCAGCTTGGGGGAATGGGCAGATGGCCGACAGTAGGCCATGATCACGGGACCGTAGCGCTCAAGCAAGAACTTGCCGACGTGGAAGAGGAGCTTGAGCAGGGTCACGTCGTCGGTATAGCTGACGGCGGGGATCTTCTGGCAGTCCGCCTGCCGGACGAGACCAAGCAGCCCGTAGATACGGTCGCGCGGGTCCGAGGACTCGACCGAGCGCTTGCCGCTGGGCGTGGCAGTCAGCAGCAAGTCCAGCAGCGGGATGCCCTCGCCCACACTCTTGCGGTACATGTCCTCCAGCAGCCAGAAATGCATCGTCGTCGGCCCAATCACGTTCAGGTGGTGGTACACGCTGCCCGCGCCGCCGATGCTGCCATAGTCGCTGACGACCTCTTCCTGCGTCGCGCACATCCACGTCATGGCCCGCTGCGCGAGCCGCAGCTGCTCCCACTCGCACGTCTCGCCGCCGAGCAGCACCACGCGCTCGCGCGCCAGCACCGACTCCTGCACTACCCACACGCGCCGCCACCACGACACGTTGCGGAACAGCGCGCGCAGCGCCGCGAAGTCGACGAACCATTCCGAGGAGGAGCTCCCGCTCAGCATGCCCGGCTGGGACTGCGCAGCCAGCAGGGAGCGCACGAATGCCTTGATCCGCTCCCGCTGCAGCGGCAGCCGCTCCGCCTCGGGTAGCCATGGCGCGAGGGCGTCATTTCCCGCGCTCACGGGCGCGATTAGCCCCGCCAGCCGCTTGGCGTGGCGCATGCCGAGCGCCGCCTGCCCGCTGCTGTTGCTGATGCCGCTGAAGAGTCCGCTAAAGGGACCACTGCTAGGAGCCCCTGGAGACAAGTCCTCGACGAGGAAGATGTACACGCGGGCGGCGCGGCTGTAGATGTTCTTCATCTGGGCGACCTGGGCCTCCTTCTCAGCTTTGTCGCCCTGGTTAATGCACAGGGCGTCGGCCCAGATAGGCATCGGGGCCTGTCCCGGGACCTGGAGCAGCGGGCGGAGGCGCGTGAGCGCGGCGTGCAGGTTGACGGTGACGGAGGCGGAGACGGCCTGGGCCGTTCCCGGGAAGGTGACGGGCATGGTTGTTTTCTCGTCGCCCCAGCGGTAGGAGAGCGCGGCGTAGGGCGGGCTGCTGAGCAGCTGGTGGTGGGAGAGCGTGGCTGCTACGTGGGCCTGAGAGCTTAGTGACGGGGAGGAGAGGTTGGGGAGACCACCGTAATGGGGATTGAACTGGTTGGGGAAGCCGAAGGGGGTAGTCTGGTTGGGGAAACCAAAACGATTGGCCTCATCGGGAGCGCCGAGTTGATTGAATTGGCTGAGAAGGCCTAAGAAGTTATTGATTGTGTTATGGCCTGATGAGGGCCCTAGTAGGGGAGGATCGCTGTGTGAATTGGTACTTGTGTTGGGCTCGTGGAGGGTGAGCAGGCGGATTTCAGGCTCCGCCGTGCCAAGGGGCTGATATGGCAGCGCCATGTTGAGATGATGGTAACCCTGTGAGCGATAACAGTTATCTTTTCAGACGTCCTAAATTGAAGCGATGGTATTGGAACCTGGTTGACCGAAGTTTATGTCATAGGGAAGTTCAGACAGAGCCGCCGATTTCAGCTGAGAATCATATTCAGCTCGACAACGTTTGTTTTTCCAGCCATGTCTCTGCCTGTAAAATACTTAATATGCCCCCCTCATATCCGGAAACTCTTTTAACGTCCAGAATAGTGAAGAAGGGTGAAATCGAATTCCTAAATTCGAGACTCGAGCTCGTAGTAGGAGTATTTGTTGAGACTATGCTTGCTTGCCGGGGGAGAAGGCTGGGGATGGAGAGTTATACATGAGAGTGAGGCACGTGAATGGCTGACCACGTGATCCGCTGGTTCCGTACTACAATACTCCCGCAGCTGGAGTCTCGGTTTTGGGATCTCCTCCCACCTCCCTTCAATACATAGGAATACGTCACGTCAGTTAATCACGTGAGTCGAGGGAATCCCCAAATTCTCCACTATAATACTTAAGGACTACTTAAGAACAGCTTAAGGACAGCTCAGGCGGCTCAGGTGCACTGGCTGAGCTAAGAGTAAGCCGAGGGTGACTAGCGCCTGAGTAGAGCAGCTATACCTACTAACTAAATGTGGAACGAAGATCAAAGGATTAGAGTTCAACTACTAGGAAAGTCGGACTTTAATCTCATCTTCGCTGGTTCTGTTTTAGTCTCCGGACGTGAGCAGTTGCTGCTTTAACCTAAGCCGAGGATGAGTATACCTAATTAAATCCTGAGCATACCTGAGCAGAACCTGAGTAGAGTCTGAGCATGCTTGAGCATGCCTAAGCACAATACGTGACTAAGACCTTCGTCTGAGGACTTGAGATCACCGCACCACCAGCTGTCGTCGAGAATACCCTCTTTGATACACCGCTCCGATCGAGCTCAGCTTTTCAAAGTGGGATCGAACAGACGCATGATCAAATTGATAAGCGAATACTGGAGGAACACAAGCGGAATCCCGATGAAAACGGCCCGATCGCAACGCTGGTACGGCTGGCTGGGGTGGACCATTTTCCGGGCTATAGACTGTATGTTTATCGGTTAGGATATGCTCATCACTAGTATGCTACTGTATAGTGAGGTTTAACAGTATGTTATTTATTTTGAGATTAATCAGCTCCCTTCTTGAGCAGCATCGTGACAATCACCTCGTGTCGTCGGGAGTGAAGCTGCCTGGAGGGCGTTGCCGTTGTGTCCGCCCCAGGCATTGGCATCTGCCCCCAGTGCTCTCAATGGATGGGTGGACTTCCCCGGACTTTGGACTTTTCGGACTAGGTGGCTGGTCCAGGTCGTCGATTTTCACTGGACTAGGTAAATTCGGGTATATTTTCCTCTTTAAAATATAAGAGGAATCTTAATTTTATTTCCTTAATTCTTTTTTTTTTTTTTTAATTTTAAGATTAAACTATATCTTTATAATAATAATACTTATTTATAAAAAAAAATATAAATAATATACTTATTTTAATTATATATTTTTTTTATATAAAATTTAAAAAAAAAATATTTAAAGTTTTTTAAATAATTATATTTATTAATTTTTTCTTTAAATATAAAAATTTTAAGATTTAATTATTAAAATAAATATATATTTTATTTTAAATATTTTTATATTATTTTTTTTTATAAAATTATAATTAATTATTATAATTTTTTTAAAAACTTAAATTAATTTTATAAAGTTATAAAGTATAATATAATTTTTTTTATAAAGACTAAAATTATAATATTTATTAAAACTTTAATTTAAATTATAATAAAAAATTTAATTTAAAAAAAAATTATTAAATAAATTTTATTATTTTTATTATTTTTATTTTTTATTTTCTTAAAAATATTATTTAATTAATTAATTAATAAAAATTTATTTATTAATATAATATTATAATTATAAAATATTTTTATAATTAATAATATTTTTTTAAAAAAAGTTTAAATTATATAATATATTAATTTTATATTTTAATTATATTTTTATTTTATTAATATAATATATTATTTATAATATTTTTAATATAATATAAATTTTATAAAATAAATATAATAAATAATAATAAAATATAATATATTTATATTATATTTTATTATTAATTCTTTTATTAATAAAATATAAAAATAAAATATAATTATATTATATTATATTTAAAATTTATTTATTAAAAAAATTAAATAAAAAATATATATATTATATATATTTATAA
>Ga0302221_10001823_pt1 | contig 13465 bp, 7 predicted proteins | sample II_Palsa_E2_1_FD_193517 | JGI IMG/M metagenome (GOLD analysis project Ga0302221, IMG submission 193517) | Peat permafrost microbial communities from Stordalen Mire near Abisko, Sweden - II_Palsa_E2_1 | ecosystem: Environmental > Terrestrial > Soil > Palsa > Peat permafrost | place: Sweden... | reverse complement strand
GAGAGGTGCTGCTCCCCTGTCGATGGCTAAAACCGAAGGTTTTCACTGGGTAAACACCCTGGAAAGTGATCCACACAGTTGCCTTTTTTGATGTGATTTAACGTTTGTTAAGGGGGGGGTATAGTAATTTCCCATAACGTCCATCCCTGCGAAGCGGAAAACCATACGTGCCGGAAAAAATGATACTATCCCCCCCTGTTCAGTCGTACCTACTTCACTTTTCTTACAACGGGTTTCACTGAGTGGTGGAAACCGCACAAGCTCCCTGGCAGCCTTAGAGCACAGGCCAAAATTTAGTCTGTTATCCAGATTTGGGTGGCGTTAGAAGCTTCCAGAGACCTGACTAGGGACAAAATCAATAACTTTCACTGGATGTAGACCCTAGACAGCTAAATACACACAGACCCCAAAAGCGGAAAAGGTACGACTGAACAGGGGGGGGATAGTATCTAAGGTTACGAAGTCCATCTATTCCAGTATGTGGACAAGTATGTACCCTTCCCCATCTCAGATGCTCGTCGACGACGAAGTGCTGCCAAAATGTCGACTTGAAAAGGTGGCAAGGTCCACAGAGTGATGTAAGTTATCAATTGTCACCTCAATCGCCATGGCAGATTATACTGACTTTGCTCGTGCTCAACAGCCTTCCCAAGACTGGAACAACTTACCTCAGAGTGCGCACTTCCTTCAAACCACTTCACCGACACAACTCTTTCCTAACGCCAACAAAGACGTCAGCTCTCTACCTCACGGCTCTCCCCAGGCAGCCTTTAACTCTACATGTGAGATAAACTCCAGACTCGAGAATGGTCACTTCTGATTAGTTCTTACCACTGATTTAATATAGTTTCACGCGCTTTCCTTCCTGAGCTGGCAGATCTATTCCGATTTATTTGTGACGGCGGGATCACTGCACAGGTCCAGGCACTGCGTTCAGGTGGAATCCAGTTGTATTGAGAATACTAAGCTGGAGAAGAGAAGAAGAGAAGAAGCTAAAAGAGAGGAATTTAAGGAGAAGACGACGAAACAGCCACTGCGCCAGTGCCAGTGCCAGGTCAGCTGGTGAAACCAGACCCAAAACCGGTCATGTGACCAGCGTGCCAGCCAGCGCCGTCACACTAAGCTCGTTTTGTCGACTTCCGAGCTCGTCTCGTTTCTAAAGCTATTCCTGTCTTCTTTAGAGCTCAAGAACTCTTCTTTATTATTTGTAAAAGGGCAGAAAGGCCCAGAAAAGTTATCTAAATCGGAATCGGAGTCGGGAAAAAGAAGAGAATGATATCGAAAAAGAGGAAAAGATTATTTAAAAAAAAAGCCTAAAAAAGAAGATATTCGATATAACGACAGAATTAATGGATATTAATATAATAACGATTTTTAAGAAGCTGCTCTTTTTTTTAATATATAATAAACAAGAACTATATTTTATTATATTTTTTATTTTAAATTAAAAACAGTCGATTCTTTTTAAAAAATACTGGTTCTTTTACTCTTGTCGATATTAAAAATAATATTATTTACTTTAATTAAAAGTCGAATTCTAAAATTAATTAAGTTATAAAAAATAATATCGTTTACTTTAATTAAAAGTTTAATTCCAAAATTAATTAAATTATAAAGAATATATTTTTTTATTTTAAGTCAATAAAAAACTAATTATTATTTTATTTTATTTTAAACCAATAAAATCAAAAACCGATTATTTATAATATCGAGTATTAAATATAGAATTTTATTATTATATTCTAAAGATAATTATTAAGATTTTTTACTAAAAGAATATATTAGTTACTTTTATAAACTAGTATTATTAAGCTTAATATTATATAATAATAAAATTATTATATAAGTTTAAATATTATATTTAAATAAAATCTAGTTATATTAAAAATATTAAACTAAAGAAAAAAAAAAAACTTAAAAAAGAAAAATTTAAAGAAAAGATAATAAAATAATTATTGCGCTAATATTAATATTAAGTCAACTAATGAAACTAGACCTAAAACTAGTTATATAACTAGTGTATTAATTAATATTATTATATTATTCGCTAAATAATTTATTTATTAATAAAATAATTAATTAAAAAAATCACTTAAATATTATTTATTATTAAACTTTATTTTTTAATTAATTAATTATAAAAGTTTTATTATTTAAATATAAATTTTTATTTTTAAAATATAAATTTTTAATATAATTATATAATTTTAAATTTTAAAATATTTTTTAAAATATAAAGTTTAATTTTTATTTTTTTTAAATAATTTTTAAAGTTTTAAAGTTTTAAAAAAATAAAAAAAAATTATTTAATTTATTTTTTATTAAAATAAAAAAATTTAAAGAATTTAAAGTTTAAAAATTTAAATAAAAGTATTCGAATAAAAAGTTATTTTAAATTTAATAAATATAATAATATATTAATTAATAATAATATTTAATAAATAAATTAAAATAAATTAATAAAATATTATATATAATATATAATAATATATTTAAAATAATTTTTTTATTTTATTTAATATTAATCTTATTTTATTTATATTTTAATTTAATTTTATATCTTTAATCGACTTTTTAACTTTATTAAAAACTTAAACTTAATTAATTATTTTTTAATTAATAATTTAATAAATAAAAGTTAAAAAAAATTTAATTTAATTTAATTTATTTATTTTTAAATATAAATTATATATTTATTAATAAAATAAAATTATTTTCCGATTTAAAAAATAAATAAAACTTTATTATTAAATATATTTTTTAAATTTTATTTATTTTTAATATTTAAATTAATTTAAAATAATTAAAAAATTATAATATTAATAAATTATATTTTATAAATTTTAATTTTTTATAATTTTTATAATATATTTATTATAAATATTATAAATCTAATTTTTTTTATTATTAAAAAATTATTTAATTAAAATAATATTAAATATTAAATTATATTATTAAAATATATAAGTTTTAAATTATTTATAAAATCGTGATTTCTTTATCGAATTTATTTTATAATATATTTTTTATTAATGTTTTTATTTATAAATATTTAATTTATAATATTTAATAAATATTAAAAAAAATATAATAAACTTTATATATATTAAATTTTAAATTATAAATACTTTTATTTTAAAAATAAAAAAAGTTTAAAATATTATAAATATAAAATATATAACTTAAAAATCTATTATTATTTTAATATTTTTTATAAATATTATATTAAAAAGTTTTCGAAAAAATATAATTTTTTTAAATATTAAAAATAATATTATTTTATTATATTAATATTAATATAAAAGTTTTTTAATTATATTTATTTAATATATATTATTTTAAAAAAAATTTATTATTAAAAATAATAATTATAAAAAATATAATTAAATTTAAAAATAAAAAACTTTAAAAAAAACTAAAAATATTTTATATATTATAAATAAAATTTAAAAATAATATTATAAAATTTAATAATAATATAAAAACTTTAAAAAAAACTTTAAATATTTTTAAAAAGTTTTTATTATAAATTATTAAAGTATAAAATAAATTTTTATATAATAAACTTTTTAATATAATATTGTTTTATAATTTAAAAAATAATACTAAAATATTTTTAATTATAATTAATTTTTATATTAATAATTATATAAATAAAATTATAATATAAATATTTTTAAAATATATAAAATCGTTTTATATTAATTAAAATTATTATTTACTTTAATTTAAAATATTAATCTATATAATAATTTTATATAAATTTATATATTATAATAATTATAAAACTAATAATAATTTTTTATATAATAATAAAATTTTAAAGTTTAAATAAAATCTTTTTATAAATATTTAAAATAATATAAACTTAATAAAACTATAATAAAAAAAGTTTATTATATTATAAAAAAAGACTTTTTATAAATTAAATATAAAAGTAATAATATAAATATAATTTTTTAATAAAAGAAATTTAAAGTATTCCGAAAATAATTATAAAATATAATTTATAAAAAAATATAAAAAATATTAAAATATATATAAATTTTAAAATATTTAAAGTTAAAGTATTTTTTTTTTAATATATAAATAAACTTAAAAAAGTTACGCGAAACTATATAATATTATATAATATTTTATTAATATATAATATAATATAATATAATATAATTAAATAACGTGTTATATAAAAAGTTATATATTAATAAAAATTAATAATACTTAAACTAAAACATAAAAATTTCGCGAATATAAAAAAATCCGAGTTAAATTTAATTAATTAATATTTTTTAATTTTATTTATTTTTTAATCTTAAAAATAAAAATTTATAATTTTTTAATAAAAGATTATATTTAATATTAATTTAGTTTATAAAAATTAATAAAAAGAAAAAATTATTTAATTAAATAAAAATAATATTATAAAATATTATTATTTTAAAATAAATATTATTTTATTATTTTATTTTATAATATTTATATAATATTATAATAAATATTATTTTTAAGCTTATATATAAAGTTTTTTATTATATAAAAATAAACGTTAAAAAAAGTTTTAATTATATTTTTTTAAAATAAAATTTATTAATATAAATAAAATAATATAATAAAGAAGTTTTAAATAAAGATTATACTTATTTATAAAACGGATTAAATAGTTTTAATGTTAAATAAATTTATGTAATATTTTATAAAAATCTAAAAATATTAATTATATATAATATTTATTAATATAATTAATACTTAAAAGTTATTAAATTAATCTCTTCCGAGTAGCTGGAATCACTATTATCTTTACTTAAAAGAGATTCTGAACACAAGCTAATAAACAACTATATAAACTTATTCTTTTTTTAACTTAAACTAATATTTTTTTTAATGCTTTTTATAGTTCTCATTTACTTTTTGCTCCCGATCACTACTTCTTTAATTAATAAAATAGTTTAAAAATATCTTATAATAGTCACTCTTTTCGTAAACACTAAATATAAAAGATTCTCTCTATACTTCTTGAAAAGGACTTTTTTATTTTAAGAACTTTGCTTTTTTTATACCTCTTTTACTTGAATCTAACGCCTGCGTGCTCCCGAACATATTGTGACTCTCGTCTTATTAAAGGCCTAAATTTAGGACTCAGAACTTATGCTCACTCCCTTCCTCTTCGTTCTTTACTTAAAACACGTATATATAATGTTACGTATAGCTAAAGATAAAGTGCCGGGGAACTCTGGTGTGTTATGTGAATTGGTACAATCGCTTTTACGAACCACACACGAATATGTGCTGGCAGTGGGAGATGCGATCGGGTACTCCGGGTCCCAGGTGTAAATCATTGCTGAACGAGCTCGTCATAAGGTATCTGACTCAGCAAGCACGACACCACGCTACACTGACGGAGTGCAGAACGAATGCACTTTCTAGAACAGCCAATTCTACAGCACAGGCCTTTGCAGCCTCCACATATTCTACTCCACATGTCTTGTCAAATACAATCGTTTGGTTTCGCGGCCGACACACAGCTGATTTAAAGATTTTCTCGTTACGTCGAATCAGGAATGGAAGCATAAAAGATCCGATGAGCGACATATGTAGCATGTGCCTCGATTTAACAGATTGAAAGAGGTTATCACACTACCGCGAACAACTTAAGACGAATAGCGAACGCAATTCGGAAGGATGAATGAGGGCTAAATCAAGTTGTGGTCGCTTGGCTGCTTAGTGGCACTACCACAATTCAGCCCAACAGTACTTCAAAAGCATATTTCCTTAATGTTCCGACCAAAGTTACATAATCATGGGCAGCGAGTTATCTTTCATGGTGTATCATCTCTCTAATTGTGGCTTATCTTTGTTTTCTCTGGCAAGTGCCTATCCATTCCGCTGCCACCAGCCTTTCTCTTCATGATCAACTGCACACGCAAAATTCTTGGTTTTAGCGCTCTGATTTACTCTTTTAAAGCCAACGGTCCATCGCAACCTGCTGGCAGAGGAACGGATAATATAGTCTTACCTCTTACTTGAGGAGTAGAATCGTTATTGTATTACTCAGATTTCGATCCTTTTCAATAGAACTTCACTTGAAAATCAGCTCTTAATATATTAACTAAATCTTGTGTAGTAATAGCTTAAGTTAGGCAAAGAGAGTACAAGAATAAAATATTTAAAAACAAGAACCCAAAAACAAGGATCTAAGAACAGGAATAAAACATTCAAGAAATACTTAAAAACAAGGATCCAAGAAAGAGGATCCAGGAACGAAAATAAAATATTCAAGAAATATCTAGAAACAAGAATTCAAGAACGAGAATCTAGGGAACAAAGATAAAATATCCAAGAAATGCCCAAAAACAAGATTCTAGGAACAAGGATAAATTATCCGAGAAACATCTAAGAACAAGAATCCAAGAATAAATATTTAAGAACGAGAATAAAATATCCAGGAAATACTTAAAAACAAGAATCCAAGAACGAGGATCCAGGAACGAGGATTGAAAATCAAATATCCAGTAGCAAAAAGCCCAAAAATAGAAGTCCAGTAACAAGGATCCAGGAATAAAACATCCAGGAATAAAACGCCCAAAACACAAGGGCCGGCATGTCCTGACTCGCGCTTGCCTCTAGTTGAACGTTATACTTCAAGCCAGTTTACGAGACCTATAGGTAGCCCCAACAAAGTCTTCGCCCTGCGTGGTTGAAACGTCAGGAGTGCTAGGTGCTACGGATACTAGGAGACTTGGGTGGGGTTGGGGAGCGGGCGTGTACTGGAAGCCCTAGGCAGTTCGGCGGTTGTTGGCTGCTACGCCGCCTCCTTCCGCCTCATGGTAGCCAGCGAGTTGCCTGTCTGGGACGAGCTGATGTTTTAGCCTAACTTTTAGGATAGCTTTCCTGATCGGCACAGGGTTTATCGGAGCATCTCTGATGTTGTTTTACAGTCAGCTCTTTCTTCTTTGTTCACTTTGTGAGAGAAGCGAACAAGAAGGAAGAACCGACAATTACATTTCATTTCTCCTATTTAAGGAGAGGTGCCTCCAGAGCTAAGTACACTTGGTAAAGTACAGCTCCAAGGTATTTCGTTTCTTGGGGGGAAATGGCGGTACAATACCGATCCGAATTTTGTGAATGCGCAAGTGATAATGGGACAATAGTTACCCTCCAGGAGGACAATAGCTCGACAAACACCTCGATTACCCCTGATGCCTCGCTCAAAAGTGTATCAGCTAAGGAACAAAGATTGGTGGCCGAAGAGACTGGTGTGCCCTCTGCACCTCTAGTCATCACCTACCCTCTACCACCAGAGAAGGTAGACGAGAAGCCTTTCCGGTTCCTTCGCCACGTCCTCTTCACAGTATATCGTCGTCTATTCACCATTGTAATTATGTCGAATATCCTCGGCTTTATTTTTATCGAGGCCCGTCACAGAGACCTAAACTCGTATATTAGGGTCATCTCCAGCGCGGCTTCTGGGAACCTGTTTGTTGCTGTAGCTATGCGTCAAGACTACGTTATCAACATCCTCTGCGAGGTCTTCGCCGCAACACCCAAGAGCGTACCACTTCGGTTCCGTCGAATTCTGACCAAAGTCTTCGAGTTTGGCGGCGTGCACTCCGGTGCGGCTACCTGCTCCCTTGCATGGTTCATCAGACTGGCTGTCCTTCTCACCATGTGCTTCGAGAATGGGAGCCTCCGCAATATCCCCGTTTTGATATTTGCATACTGCCTTCTTCTGCTTTTCACTGCCATCGTAATCTTTGCACTTCCTGGGCTCCGACGAAAGCAGCACAACACCTTCGAAAGAATCCACAGGTTCGCAGGGTGGATGTGTAGCGTGATATTTTGGACCTTAATCGTCCTCACTGCAAAGGCGCTCTCCCAACGCACCGGGTCTGAGCATACTACTAGCTATATCCTCGTCCACTTACCGTCCTTTTGGCTCTTGTCCCTGAATACGATCCACAGCTTGATTCCATGGCTACGTCTTCGAAAGCTTCCGGCAACTCCAGAACACCTCTCTGATCACGCTCTTCGTCTTCATCTGAAGGCAGACATTAGCGACTTCTACACAATCCGCGTCTCAGACAGCCCGCTCAGCGAATGGCACTCCTTCGCCTGCTTTGTCGATGCAGTCCCTCGCAACGGTAGCACAAATTCGGTCGTCATCTCGAAGGCCGGAGACTGGACTTCAAAGACCATCGCCGAACCGAGACCGTACTACTGGACCCGAGGTCTACCTACCCGAGGCGTTTTATACATGTCTTTGATCTTCAAAAGCGTTGTCCTGGTCACCACTGGTAGCGGTATCGGTCCGTGCCTCAACCTCCTCACCTTGGCTCTATCCAATCGCCCCTCGGTTCGCGTTCTTTGGTCGACACCCAAGCCATTGGAGACATTTGGGGAGGAAATTGTCGGAAATGTTCGTGCGGCGGATCCGGATGCTGTGATTTGGGATACGAAGGTTTTTGGTAGACCGGATATGGTTGGACTGACTTGGCAGTTGCTGCAAGAGTCCCAGGCTGAAGCCGTGTTCGTGATCTCGAACCCGAAGGTTACAAAGATGGTGGTGTATGCGTTGGAAAGTCGTGGGGTGGCTGCTTATGGTCCAGTTTTCGACTCTTGATCATTTTTTGATATTTAGATTTTAGATTTAGGTTGAGCGAGAAGAAATGGAAATAACAGGCCGGCCCTGTCGTTCGCAATTTCTCTCAGCAATACTGTCTCTCGAAGAAAGAGTGAGCGCATATTGTTCCTCGAAAGATTCGCAGACAGATATCGATTTTCCCAGCCGGTGTATCAAAAGTTCCGAAATAAGTTCATGGAGAATATTCTCATGCTGAGCAAAATTAAAATCATGAATGAGGGCAAAGGACGCTGGTGGGATCTTCTTGCCTGCATTCAGCCTAAATTCTTATCGTGGCTTGGAAACAGGTAAGGCGTGCTAAGGTGTTACCACTGCAGTCCGCAGAGTCGCAGAGAAGAACCCAAGCAAAACGGCCCGGAGTATGACGAGCAGGAAGCTAGTAGGCTTTGCCAAGTGTGTCAAGGAGACGGTGAAATTCGCACCGGGGAAATATGCATGCATATCGAGCCGGATCGTCAACCGATGTCTTACGATTGGACGACCCGTCAGATCGCATCAAACTGTCAAGTTTAATCTGCAGTCAGATGATTCTATAAGTAGAAGTATCAGTTTACTCATTCATCCAGCGAAGATAGGGAAGATACAACACCTGATCTTAGGCTCAAGTGGCTCGAGGCTTTGGTTCCAAAAATTTACGCCAATGACTACGCATAACTTGCCCCTGAGTTCCCGAACCCTAAATGTGACATTCGTGTCGCAATTGTAGGCGAAGAAAAAGTCAGAAAAGGAGGCGGTGGAGTTTTCCACTACGGCCTTGGTCGATAAGATAGAGAACAGAATCTGGGGTTACGGTAAGAGTTATATATGTTGGCATTTTGCCGCAGTGGAGCAATGAAGGATGAACACCCATGATTGTTCTCAGGGGTTGAATAGGGGGCGGGGTAGTTGATTAAGCGAACTCAACTACCTAACCCCAACCTCTAACTTTGACGTCCACGCAATTGCCGCAAAAGCCAGTAATCTTTCGTTTCTCTGCTTCGATTCTCCTATTTCGGTTTTCTAGATCCCTATTGCCAGGAACATTGCAGCCTCTTGTAATAGCGTCAAATCCCACCTCAAACGCCAAGAATCGGCAGAATTGACGTGGCTGGCAAGCCAGAGTGGACTAGAAAGCACCCATTCCCAGGACAGGAACCCTTTACCTCAAGTGGTAACCTATTTAGTTTCGAAAGGAGAGGGGCATCGTAAAAGAACCCGGGGCGATGTTGCGGCGCAGCGAATGTGAAGAGGGCATTGCTCTGTCTGTGCATCTTCACCTACCATCCCACTTTCCTTCAGGCAGAAAGTCTGATAATATTGCGTCCTGAATAAAGTTTGTATATTGTCAAAGCAGGGTAGGTATGCAAATGATAGCAGCCGAATCATATTCAAAGGAGTTGCACAGAAGGTGTTGTTGACCCTGGGCTGTCTTTATTACAGAATTTAATTAGCGCAAAATGCAAACAACTTTTGATATGAAGCACGATGGTAAGGTAGTATCTCCTGACCAGTTTTTTTCCAATTTGTAGTCGACCAATCTGCCAAATGCCAAAAGAATATTCCCGCGTAGCCAAATGAAATTCTGCAACATTATGCTCGCGGCAGGCTGATGCTTCAGACTATTGCACACTAAGCTCTTCGTTGCCCAACCTTTTTTGCTCGGGTCCCGGTGAGGCTGCAATACTGTAATCACGAGAGATATCAAAAATTGCCATGTCGATATCAGGCTTTTTCCCAATCACAAGTTGACTCATCAACTTACCAGTTCCCATGCCAAGAGTCAATCCATAAGCGCCGTGGCCCCAGCTGACAAAAGCTCCACTAAGCTCTCTGCCAGCCTCTTCCGATATGCATCTGTTGTCGGAAATATCTTTCGCTTCGACTTTCGATATGATAGGAATTACCGAATCAGTCGCAGGCCGAATAGCCCGTCCTTTGCCCACAATCTCCAACTCCCCGAGCTTCTTCAGGCTCTGCCCGGCACGGCCAATCAGCTCCTTGATTATCTCTTCATTTGGTTCGGCGAAATGCCCAAGCTAAGGGAGTGAAGCGTTGTAGTCTTTGCGTCCGATCAACCAAATTGTGCCGTCATCCCGCCCGACAAGTTCGAGTTTTTCACCCACTATGTCGTCGAGTGCGATGAACGCTATCGTCTTCTTTGTTGCTGGAAACGGATCTCGAAAAAGAATCCAATCTCCTGCGTTCAAAGTGGCCTTAAGTGTGATTGCCGATGATGGGAACAATCTCTGGTACATCAGCGGAGTCCAAGGTCCCGCGGCAAGCACCAGCGACTGGCATGCTATATAACTTGAAATTCCGTCGTTTTCAATGACGAATGATTCGACCCTGTTGTGGGCAGATCGTTTTACTGACGTCGCTGTTGTTGACAATTAAATGTCCACTCCCAGACAGCGACATTCAGACGCAAGCCAGGCTCCTATGCCTTTGGGATTACTGTATGGATTTCAGTTGAGCCTTGGTGCTTACAAAACGGAACAAACAAGCGAACTACACTAAAGCACTTGAGCTACGAAGGACTTCTTCGTTAACATGCCACGAAGGATCTGCCTGAACCAATCCGGTACCTCCTCGTGACCGGGTCCCTTGCCTGGGTTCATTTCAAGGAAACAGTGATTTCTATAGCCGACTTTGGATTGGAAACCTCATCCTTGGCTAGATGGTCTCAAATATCAAATGAGTATTTGTCCAACTCCGTAAGCTGACCACCATTCTGCTCGTCAAATTCATAGTGGAAACAGCCGGTACACGATCCAGAGGTCGCATCAAAATGCGTAGGTAATGTCTCTAGGACCATGATCTTTCATGGTAAACTTGCCGCAAGCGATGCAAGAGCGAGATGATATGCATTTGGGACCCCAATAGATCCAGCACCGATGATGACTGTTGTTGTGGCCATGTTGACAGGGGAAATGGTTCAGAAATGGAACACTCAAGAAGTAATCGTGGATCCCATTGACCGAGTATTGCTTCACGCTCGAATATAACCACAAAGGCTCCTCTCACATAACGCTGGCACGGTGGGCTGCTTGACCTAGGAACTCGTGCGAAGGTACATTTGGGTGTTGAAGAGAGCGTGCTGAAAATCCCGCGACAAGCCGCATCTAGCCTGGCATTTTACCCCCACGACTATTTCTTTACACAGCCACCTCTTTGTTCTCTTTACCAATTCTTCCTCCAAACAAACTTCACTACAATTTTATGACTCAAAGCCAATTCTCAATCATGATGAGAATTTTTCCGTTCTCAATTGCTCTGGTATGGCAGGGTGTGCGTAGGGGCTTAGCGAGTGCCTGACTGGTTTGAGGCTTGCAGGGGCAAGTGAGTCACCATGAGTCGAAATCCATCACCCTCCATCACGGCTTCAAGCGAACCGTTTTGGGAACCCCGCATTTTACAGCCTCGATTGAGAATGTAGTTGAATGAGAATTCAAAGGTACAAGTACTGCTTTCGCTTCGTGTTCTCTTCCTCTTTTTGCTTCATCATCACCAACACTTTCAAGCTTCAATTGAAGTTTTGACTCCTTGAGCGAAACAGAAAACAAATCATGCTAGGCGCAACAACAAACACTACTGCAACAGGTGCAAACAGCACTGAGCTAGAGCTCAATTGCACAACATGTCTTGCTCATTTCGAGACTAAGCAGGAGAAGAGATTGCATATGAAAGAGGACTGGCAGTGGGTTTCCCTTCCATCTTGAGCCGAGCAGCATTGACGAGAACAGTGTTTATAATCTCAAGCGTCGCATTGCGTCATTACCTCCTATCTCCCTCGAAATATTTGAGACACGAGTTCGAACTCCAGATTCTGGAAGTGAGGATGAAAGATGGCCGAGACATCCCAAGGCACAGAGCCATGTTCTGAGGTCAAAAGAGCTGGAAGATGACGCACCGGAAGACTTGGTTTCACTCAGCCCTCTTTCTTCAGATGATGAAGATGGCTCTTTTGAGGCACATTGTTTATTCTGCGACCTGGAGTCGACTTCAATGCAGGCCAACCTGACGCACATGAACGAGGTACACTCCTTCCTCATTCCCTCCGCGGACCGTCTGATGAACACGTCGTCACTGCTCCAATATCTACACACCCTCGTATCCATCTTCCACGAATGTCTTTTCTGTCACCAGGAACGAAGTTCAAAGTCTGGAGTACAAGATCACATGCGAGACAAAAGACATTGCAAACTCGATCTCGAGGATGAAGAGAACGAGCTATGGGAGTTCTACGATCTGAGTTCGGACGAAGGTGAGACCGAGGAGGAAGGGGAAGAGGAAGATGAGAGTGTAGAAAGAATTGTGAAAGTCGATGATTCGCTCCGGCTACCATCCGGCAAGATCCTCGGTCCTCGCACACAGGCCCGTTCATCACAACGCCATATCTCAAAGCGGCGACGCTCTCCACCTCCTGAGCAAGGTCTTCTCACTTCGACTTCTGACGAAGCTGGACCCTCGGTTGAACCCGAAAATCTGGCTGCGAGAATCCAGATGGTGGCTCTGAGAAAGGGGACAGAGTTGAGTTTGCTAGGAGTGCCGGAGCTGCAGCAAAGAGCGTTGATGGTGTTGGAGAAGAAGATGGTGGGCTTGCAAGCGAGGGCGAGGAATGAGTTTCAGGGTGGTGTGGAGAGAGGAGGTAATAAGCAAAAGACGTATAGGGTTAAGCATATTGGGAAGAAGAGGGGTGGGTTGGAGAAGAGGAATGGTTGAGAGTTGGAGCTGAATTGGGTTTGATGAAATTCAGATGGGGGAAGGGAAGACCTTGAGGACCGCAAAGTCATTGCACAGGGCAGAGTACAGCTTGTACCAGAGAACGTTTCGACGGAGAAATTGCAG
>Ga0302221_10001822_pt1 | contig 13466 bp, 2 predicted proteins | sample II_Palsa_E2_1_FD_193517 | JGI IMG/M metagenome (GOLD analysis project Ga0302221, IMG submission 193517) | Peat permafrost microbial communities from Stordalen Mire near Abisko, Sweden - II_Palsa_E2_1 | ecosystem: Environmental > Terrestrial > Soil > Palsa > Peat permafrost | place: Sweden... | reverse complement strand
ATCTTTATATATAATGCTAAAGCTAATAAAATAGTAAAGCGTAAACATTAACTAATTGCATTTGCTTTAATTGCTTTAAGTATAAGAGGCAAGAAACTATAAGTGGACCTTTTACCTTAAGTGCTTTTTGCAAATAAAATTATAATATATGGCCTTATAAGCTTTACTCCTTTTTATATAGTTTATAGCAAAGAAGTAATACTTTTAGTAAAAACCCGTTACCTTATATAAAGGACTCTTAAATAAGACGAAGTTTATAATCAATTAACTTTATTATAGCTTTATATATAGCAAATTTAGATGTATGATAAAGATATTAAGGAGTTTAGGTTATAAAAGACTTGACGATATGCTAAGGGCAAAGCTAACTTCGATGCTAAGCACTAGATTTATAAGAAACTAATTTAAGCTAAAAATCTTATTTTAATATATAATATTAAGAATATTAATTAAGATAAGTCCAAAAACACTAAGCTTTTATATTAGTAATTAAGACTATATAAAGTTAAAGAAGTAAACTAGTTAAAGGGGACTTATATATTAGAAGAATTAGACGGGACTCTCTTACGCTATATATATGCAAGAAATTGACTAAAGTAATTTGTTAAGAGAAATTAGTACTAGTATTCTTATAAGGATAAAGTATTAAAGCTTGCTTTTAAGGAAGTCGAATTCTGGGCTAATGCAAAACTAGAAGAGGAAGCTATTATAAAGTTTTATGCTAAAACTACTTAAGAAATCGAAAAAGACACTAAAATTATTATATAAGTCCCGGAACTCCTTAAATCTAAAAAGGGGAAGTATGTCCGCTTTAATAATAACTAAAATAAAGCTAAGTTAGCAAGTAAAGATAAGGACTAAGAGTAAAGGCTATTATCGACTATAAATATATAGCTATTAACACTTAAACTTCGACTTATATGCACCTTAAAATACAAGAATAACCTAAAGAGGACTATATTACTTAAAACCGGACTTTACTTAAGCTAAGACTTAGTTAATAATTATAATTCGCAAATGTTATTATTTAGCAAAAGCTAGTTTAAGCTATAAGTAATATAAAAGCTATACTAAAAGCATTAAAAACGGGATAATAATAAAGCTAGAAGATTAATAATAACGAAAAACACCGGATAAAGCCCTTTATTTAACTATAACCGGAATAAATAACAATAATAATAAAATTATAGCTATAACTATTAAAGTATAAGTAAAGGAACTTAAAGGCTATAAGCATTAGCTAAAGAAGGTAGAAAAACTTTATAATTAGCTAAAATAAGACTTTAATAGTATTGCTATACTTTAAGCTATTAGGATGCTAATAGTAGCTATAAGAGAAGGTATTATTAGAGGAGGAGAGGTAATTATACAAATTATTTTAAGGAAGAACTTGGCATTTCTTTCTTATTTCGGATTTTAAATGCTTCTTGCTTTTACGTGCAATTATTAAAGCTTTTTTACTTATTTCCTTTATTATATATAATTTCTTTTATTACATATAAAGTCTCTTATATTATATATAAAGTTTCTTATATTTTTTATTTATTTTTAACTTATACTTGCGTTTCTTTACTAAAAACCTTTACTTACTTTACTTTTACTTGCTCGGGATAAGCAATAAATATAAGAGAGATAAGGTTAACTTATACTTGCTTTTTGCATTCCTTTTACTTGTAAAAAAACCTTTCATTTGTTCTTTAATTTAGTTAAGTTAATAAAGCTATATATATTTGCCTTAAACCCTTTATTTTTTAGTATTATAATTGTTTTTTTGCTTTAAGCAAATATATTATAAAAGACTTTTTTGCATATAGCACTAACTTACTTTTACTTTTATATAATAAAGGACTTGCACTTTAAAGAAGAGACCTTCTCCTTAATTTTTCTTCTCATTTTACATATTTAAAAGCTTATAATATTTAAAAGCATTACTTCTAGTTATAAACTAGTCGATTTTTTTGAGGTAATAAACATTTACTTTTACTAAAACTTATACGACTTTACATTTACGCTTTATAACCTTATAACTTACTTACGCATCTTATACTTTATAAGAATATCGAATTCCTTATAAAATGCAAGAAAATAAAGCCGAAATATTAAGCGCTAAGTAAACCCTTACTAAGGAAGCTAAGAACAAAGAGCTCCTAATTGCGCGCTATGCTTTTGCACTTTATAAACTTATAAAGCTGCAAATCGCCGGTACCGAAGTTACAAGTCTAGTGTAAGCCTTAGATGTTATTAAAAACCTTTCAAATAGAGAAAAAGCTACTATAATTATAGCGTTTAATGCTATATTATTATAAAGTAAAGATAAGGTAAAGGATATAATTATAAGCTAAAAAGACATAATTTAAAATAAAAAAGCTCTCGGATTAAAAGGAGACGCATTAGCGGCATATAACATTTAAAACGAGGCGTTTATCGAAGCTACAAAGGATGTAAAGAAAGCTAAAGCTATTTCTTATAAAGCTCTAGCTAGCTTTATAAGAATTATAAATTGGAAAAACTCTTCTTAAGCGCAAGCTTTTAGCAAATTTATATAATAATACCTTTAGCATAGCAAGAATGTGTATAGCAACTTAAATATGCTATTTAAATCGAAAATCGAGCTATATAAAGCTATTAAGTTGCTTAATATAATAACTTTAAAGCATGCTTGTAAAGCCCCGGTTTACGCTTAATTAGCACTTATAACTAGTAATATTAAAGCTGCTTTAAACTATTTAAGGGGCTTAGCAAATAATTAATAGCTAAAAATCGATAAATTGTAAGCTATTAAGCTTAGCTAGCTAAGCTTTACCTTTAAAGAATCGAGAGTCTTAATTAAGGGAACTTATGCCGACAAACTATTTCTTGCTTTTATAAACAAGCTTGCAAACTAGAAAGCAGTTATAATTAATGCATTAAAAGCCCTTACACTTACACTTGTACTTGCTATAAAAGGACTTATTAAATAACTTGCTAATTAAGAGCAAGCTATTAAGTAAGCGCAAGAAGAGGTATAATACGATATTATTCGAGATTTAATTATTAGACTTAATATAAAAGAGGGTAAAGTCAATTTCGATAAGTTTTTATATAAAAGAACTAATATTACTATTAATCTCTTAAACTTTAAAACGGTTGCAACCTTAGCATTAAAATTAGCAAATAATATAAAAGCTAGTAATGTAAACCCTCTAGTAGCTAGTACCTTTATTAGTATATAAATCGAAGCTCCGGCTATAAAAGGAGCTAAGAAAGCTGCTTTTAAATATAGTATTTACTCTAATTTTAGTTCTAATAATAAGGAATAGCCTTTACCCTTTAACAAAAGACTTAAAACGAAGGGTTTTAGTAAAAAGAAAGCTATATTTAAGGGAAAGAAACTTATTTTTTATAAATTAATCGAGATTAAGGAATATCTTTGTGTAATAAGTAATTTATAAAAAGGGGACATAGCTTTATAGTTAAACTTAGATTTTAATAGCTAAAGCTTTGCTTTAGAGGCTATTATATTAAGATAGCATTATAGACTTAAACTATATAAGATCCCTTACTTAAAGCATTTTAAAGAGCTTATATACTTTCTTTTTATGCAATTTATTTAAGACGCAAATAGTATAATAGAAAGGATATTACAAGTTTATAAAGTTACTAAGGATAAAACTAGTTTCCGACTTGCTTAAGTTTATTTAAATACACGAAAGCTCTTTTTAAATATACTTATAATCGCAAATTATATCAAATAACACCTTATCAAAAATCGATTTTAGCTTAAAAAACGGATAGTAAGCCTTATATTAACCTTACTAGTCGATTTGCTTGTTAAAGGTGTAAAGGTACTAGAATAGCATTTCGCATAAGTAAAGAAGGGTAAAATTTTAAACTTATTAATTAATAAAATCGAAATGCTACATTTTTATATTTGTTATAATGCTAAAAGATTAAATAGTATTATGCCGAATAGTTATTTCTCTCTTATTATATAGCTACTTTAAGCAAACCCTCTAATTTAGCTACAATTTTATAAAATATTGCCTAATAACCTTATCTTTCTAGTTATATACCCTTAACTTATCCGGTATTATAACAAGGACTTTATAATATTGCAATTTTATAAAAGGGATATTAGAAGATTTGAGACTATTACTTCTCTTTATACTAAAACCCTCTTAACTAGTAATAAGCGAGAAATCGGGTACTTGATCCTTAAAGACCCGGGACCTTTTAATGCTTTTATAATACGCACTTTCTAAAATCGGAGATATATTAATTTATTTATTTAAAGTGATAAAAGGAAGGCCTTTAGTGATTTTATAAAGGATAAAAAAGACTAAATAGTAAGTATTACGCCGAAGGTATATAATATGCACATTTATTATTCGGGGGTTTCTATTACTTACCCCTTTTTAGCAAAATAAAGCTCTTATAACCTCGAATTTCACTTTTAATTAGCTTAATTTTAGTCGGATTTGATAATATAACTAATACAAGAATATTATACGATATTGTTAAAGCTTTATATGATACTTGGCGTGTTCTTATAAAAGGTCGTTTTAGGGATATAAATAACGATAAGTCTTTTGCTAAAAGCATTTAGCTAAAAGGAATAAGAGCTTTATATAATATAATCCGATACTTAAAGCGCCTTAATTACTTGGCAATGCGCGTAAAGATAAAGAAATAGCTAGCATATAATAATACGCAAGCTAATAAGGTAATATACCTTGCTTAGCAAAGGGAAGCTATAAAGCAAGTCAAAATTGCGTTTAAGTATTTATAAGAGGACAAAATAGCTATATTTCCTAAGAACAAGTTATATTTTAAGTGCAAATAAGAAAGATTAAAGGTCCTTGCTAAAGATAACAAGGAATATTTAATAATATCGGATAATAATAAGGTAAAAAACGAGGGATAGTTGCTTTTTTGTTACTTAAGGACAAGTAATAAATATAAGAAGGACAAGTGTAATAAGGCGCTAAAGAGATTATTAAATTTTGTCGATTTTAAAGGTTTTTAAAGGTTCTCGACTAGTGCTATATGTAACTAAAATAGAGGTATAATTGCTAAGTTTTTGTAGCTAGATATGCATTACTCTTAATTATTTATATATATACATATATCACTTAATAATCGTTTATTTATTGCTTATTTATGCGTTTTGCTTTTGCTTTATAATTATACTTAGTTCTTGCATGCTTTAGTTGTTTCTTTTGTCATTGCTTTATACTTATATATGCGTTTACTTATTGCTTGCTTGCTTGGTATCCGAGAGACGTTCTTGTAGGGCCTTTTCTTTTAGCTGAGGTTCGCCCCCTACACTATTTGTCAATTTAATATAGGTTATTGCAACAATACCCTTACAAATCATTTTGTCTGTCTATTTGTTTGTTTGTCTCCCTAATTCTCGAATACTCCTCGAATACACCCTTTAAAGCTTCCGACCTTTAAGCTTCACTTCGATTTTATAAACCCGATTTTTTTACTTCTTTTGCAATAGACCTGTGCTAGCAATTGCAAGAGCTTGCTGCTCGACTCAAATCGCAAGCTACAATTATAATAGCCCTTTAAGCTTAGCTCTCGGCCCTCTCAAGTGCCTTTACATTTATGCTTATACTTGCACAACTAAAGCTAGCTTTGCTAAACCTTGCCAAATTCGATAGCAAAGTATATTATTTTAATATGTGGCTACTTGCAATTAAAGCCAAAATACGCGTTAATAAAGCTATACTCGGCAATTTAATTGCACAATTCTACTATATTTACAATTGGCTCAAGTTTATAATATAGTCGATTATCCTCCTTTAGCTAGCCTGCGTAAAAGAAGACAAAGTCTAGTCTTATTAATTGATACTCGATTAGCTCTTGCGCGCGTATAATAACCCGAATAGGACTTAAGAGGCTAAAGAATAACTTTATCAAATCGAGCAAAGCATTAACCCTTTGCTGATATATATACTTCAATTTAAGCGTTTGTTATATAAGGCTAAGGGTTATAAGTAGTTAAATAACTATAAGATTGCTGCTTTTTAGTATAGTTTATCCGGAACAATTAAAAACTGCCTAGTAGTATAGCTAAAGCTCCTTAATAAGTACTTGCAATTCTTACAAGTAGTTTAATAGCTTTCCTCGCGCTTTGCTTTTGCCCCTTCTACTCTTATTACTCCCTCGGTCCCCTTTGCTTTTACTCCCTCGGCGCCCTTTACCCGATTTGCTCGCCCCTCGAATGCTCGCGGCGACCTAATAGACCTGTCTACTATAAATATAAGCGCAATCGATGCCTCTCCCTCCCCTTCTCCTACTCGACAATTATATAAGGAATCAAGCGCATGCTTGCGCTATAGCTCGTACGACCATTGGCTAAAGGAGTGCCCTAAGCCAGCTTGTCCTAGTAGTGCATCACAGTTAGCTAAAAGCTCTAGAAAGAGGGTACTAGTTAGGGCCCTAGATTACAACTTAAATGCAAGATTATAAGCCTCTTCTTAAAAGTCTAAGGATAATTGTATATTAGACTAGTTAAATTGGACAAAGCAAGTTTAATTGCTTAAGGACAAGCGTTTTCTTTTTAAGGGGGGGGGTAATGTTACGGTTTTGCGCAAGCACGTGTAGCATTAACCTTGATTAAGCTAGGGTTAGCGAACTTAAGATATTTAAGAAGCTTCTCGCATTCCTTTATTCCTTCTTTCCTTAGCTTTATATAGTCGTAATTGAGACCCTTCTACTTTTGCCTTCCTTTCTAGGCCCTAAAGCTGGCGCTCGTGACAGTTTTAGTTTTAGTGCAAGTTTTATAAGGGCTAATTGCAAGTCTTATATAATTGCAAAATTGATTTTTATTTAAGAGAGCAAAACTTAGGTCTTATATTCCTTTATAACTTTGCTTTGCTCTTTTATATCCTTATACTTTTTGCTTAAAGCGTTTGCTTGTTTATTTGCTTTCCTTATATAATATATAAGTGTTACGGTTCTGGGTCATGTCACGTGTTCACGTGCACTAGCGCGGCTAGCACAAGCGGTGTAAGGCGGCAGAACTCGGTATTTATGTACAAACCGAACCTTGTAAATAAATTTTTCCTTCTTTAGCTTTAAATAGTTGTAATTAAGACCATTTAGCCCATGCACTTTGTGCTATAAATCTGGCGCTCGTGACATAATTCAAAGCTTAATCCAATTCCAATCTTGCAAAGGATTTAAAATTAAACTATATAGCAAGAAGAAGTCGACGTGTCGCCTTTGTCTTATATTAAACTTGAATAATACTAACTAAACGAAATCGACTAAACTAAATTAAACAAATTATACAAAACAAGCCCTATTGTATAAGCACAAAACAAAACAAACAAAATAGCACAATTTTACTATAAACTAGAGGCTAGCACTATTAGTTCTTATACACTTAAACTTATAAATACTCGATTATCCCGTCCTTCCTTAATTCTTAAAGAACCCGAATTTAACCTTAAATACCTCTAATTTGTATACTAGCAAAACTTTAAACGACTTTACAAGCAAATTCTAGAAGCTTTATATTAATAAGACAATGCAAAGGATTAGGTAATTGCTTTAGAGATAAAGACTAAGGAATAGTAAGGACACTTAGCTAAGCTATCCCTATAATGCAACTCCCTTTAAACTAAGCTTCTCGAAGCATATTGCTAGAATCGACAAGCTACTTTAGCATTTAAACAAGCTCCGGCACACTTTACAAAGCTCCTTAATCCCCTTATCTTTACAGATAGCGAAGATATAAGTTTCTTTAATTAGCTGTCTTATATTAAGAACAAGCTTTGTAAAAACGCAAATTATTACCTTACTAAATCGATAAAGCTTGCATATGTAAAAGGCTTAATTAGGGGTAAACCTATAAAGCATATATCTTTACAATTAAGGGATAATGCTATCGATTTATATACAATTATCTAAGACTTATTTAAGCACTGACCTCCGCTTATAAGAATCCGAACCGGTTATTTATAGCTAAAAACAATTTTAAGAAGCTTTTTATAAAGTTTACCTAATTATTCCACAAATTCTATACCAAGTTCTTGCAATTAGCCTCCGAGGCTAAGGTTGCACTTATAAAACTAAAGTATAAATTAAATAGCAAGCTCTCCTTTGCCCTTTAAAAGGCAGTCATTTCGCATTTTAATACTAAATTAACCTTTTATAAATTTGCAAAGCAATATACAATTTATAACCAATCTTTAAAGGCTATTAAGGAACGCGAGTCACATGTACAAAAGCCCCGTAATATAAACAAGACAAACACCCCTATTATAACTGCACTTGCAATTACAACTACCCTCCCGACTATGACTCTTACTACTATAAACTTGAACCCTTACCCTTATACAAATGCTTTTATTAAGCTTATATATCAAAATCCTTTGCACTAGCAGTTAAGTAATGTGGGCAAGTGTTTTATCTGTCAAGAATTAGGATATAAGATAAATAATTGCCCAAAGCATATAGATATTAAAGCTATTAAGAAGTTAAAAGAAGTCTTAAAACTTAAAGTGTTAGAAAACGAAAACCCTTAGAAGAAGTCTCTACTTTAGGGTTATATAATATCGATTTATGCAACGTAAACTTAAGTCAATTGCTTAAGGGGGATTCTTTTACCTTTTTATATACAATAAGCAATAATAAATTAAGAATAAAGACATATACACTTATTAATATTAGAGCAAACAGATACGCATTTATTAATACCGAATTTGCAGCTCTTGCTACTTAATTCCTTAATATAAAAACACAATAACTCTTTACACAATATACAACGATTTAATAGCAAAATAGCGCAACTAATTACTAATTATATAAAATTGACATTGCTTATTAATAGAAGGCAAATAAAGGCTCTTATACTAGTTATATAGCTAAAGGGACAAGATATGATATTAGGCCGCAAATGGGCTACAAAAACAAGAGTCTTGATTAATTGCAATAACCGGCAATTAATATAGCTAGAAGATCACCCTAAGGATAAGGGCTAAAATAAAATATTAGCAACTGCTAAGAAGAACCTCCTATTACAACCTTTAAACCCTATATACTAAAAGGATGCAAATCGACGTATAAGGCTAATAGCTAAGGATACTTAAAGACTAATAGCTATACTTAAGCTTAAGAATCGAGCCCGAATAGCTACATCTTAAAGGACTAATTAAGAATAACGATATAAGAATATGCATAATAATTTATAAGGCAAAACTCTCGAACTACACGAGCAACCCGCAAAGAAACCTACAACCGAAAGACTCGAAAGAACAATTAATATATGCGAAATTAGCTACCTAGCATTTTATACAAACCTCAAATACTTTAAAAATACCCTATTTTTATTGTCTTTATACAAATTAAACCGAAAGCTCGAGAACCAAAAACGAGTATAAGAACTAGTAGCGGAATTAGATCTTACAAATCAACAATCCCATAAAACCGAATTGTAATAGCTACAAAGGATATTGCTAAAGGAACTTAAGGAATTTGCGGATGTGTTCTCAAAAATGGCATCGAATAAACTGCCGCCGCACCGGTTATACGACTATAAGATTTAGCTCGAGGATCCGGATACTAGCAAAATAGGATATTCCCCTTTATACTAGTAGTCTACGCAAGAACTCGAAGAAATAAAGCGGTTTTTAGAGGAGAACTTACACTAAGGATTTATCGAAGCTAGCTAATCACCTTTTATATCCTTAGTGCTATTTGTTAAGAAGGCTAATAGATTATTGCAATTTTGCGTCGATTTTCGGAAATTAAACAACTTTACTTGTAAGGATTGATACTTATTATTGCTTATTAATAAAACTATTGCACAATTAGCTAAAGCTAAGATTTATATAAAGCTAAATATTCGATAAGCATTTTACTAAATTAAAATAAACCCCGAATTAGAGGAACTTATAACATTTCAAACTTATTACAAGTCTTATAAGTGCAAAGTTTTATAAGAAGGCTTGACAAATGGGCTTGTAATATATCAATAATATATAAACAATATTCTTTTTAATTGCTTAGATAACTTTTATATTGCTTATCTAAATATTATTATTATTTATTTAAAAGATCCTTTAAAGTATAAATGCTATATACTAAAAGTACTCGAACAACTCCGCAAAGCAGGCTTATAAGTCGATATTAAGAAGTCCGAATTCTATATTACTTGTATAAAGTTTTTAGGGTTTATTATCTTAACAAATAGTATAAAAGTAAACCCGGAAAAGGTTATAATTATAAAGAACTAAAAGGAATTAACTATAGTTAAAGGAATATAGTTATTTCTAAGGATTTGTAACTTTTACTAGCAGTTTATTATAGATTATAGACAAATTGCTAAACTATTAAACAAACTCACTTGTAAAATGACTATATACTTATAAACTATAAGCTGCTAGTCCGCATTCGATCAATTAAAGCAAGCTATGCTTATAGCACTGATCTTATAATATTATTAAGCTAATTTACTTATTATAGTAAAGACAAATGCCTCGAATAGAGTTGTGACAAGTGTTTTATCCTAGCAAGACTTGCAAAGTATGCTATAGTACCCGATTGCCTACTTTTTAAAGATTATATAATAAGTTTAACTAAACTATAATATCTATAATAAAGAGATGCTAGCTATTATCCTTGCATTAAAGGAATAGCATATAAAACTAAAAGGATTATAAGCTAATCCCTTTTCGGTTTATTCGGATTATAAGGCTCTTGAATACTTTATAATTGCAAAGAAACTCTTTGCAAGATAGGCCTATTAAGCAAAATATCTCTCTCGATTCCACTTTAAGCTTATATATTGCATAAGGAAGGCTAATAAACAAGCGGATGCTTTAAGCAGGAAGTATAAAGACGTTAAAGGATAAGGCAAAGCAATAGAGGAGTATAGGACTTAAGTTTTACTCCCTCGAACAAAAATCGATTTTGTAGTTATATAAGACTTGCAATTGGCCCTTATAAACCTTGCACTAAAACCCGAACAAGAACTTACGCCAAACTTTACTCCTTAACTATATAATAGCATTTAGCTACTCGACAAGACCCTAATTGCTAATTGTATGTCCCTTAACTTAGTAGAGCTTTGTATAAAGACAGAATTCGAGCAAGAAAAGACTTAGCAATTAAAGGATAGCTTATTATTGCAATATAAAAAGCTATATATGCCGGATAAAATACTTATAAATAAGATGCTTTTGTAGATTGCAATTATTTATAAAGCTTATAATTAATCTCTTTTTGGCTATTTAAGGCAAACTAAATTACGTTATTTATTATAGCAATAATATTATTAGCCGGATTAGAAGAAGGATATTAATTAGTATTAGGCTAATTGTTATACTTGTTAGCGTTTGCATATTCTTAAGGATAAGAAACTAGAGTTCTTGCACCCTTTACTTATTCCGGATCGGCTTTAGTAGCATATTACAATTGATTTCAAGAAATGCCTTAAAAGTAAAGCTAGCTATAATATAGTTGCTATATTTGTAAATAAATTAAAGAAACAACTAATTATAATGCTAGTATAAGATATAATTATAGCCCGAGGACTAGCTCCTTTATTCCTTTTGCATATAATATAACATATTAGCATTCTAAAGACAATTATATCCGATTAGGGCCTTTAATTTATATCAAATTTTTGGAACAAGTTTTGCAAATAAATTGAAGTAAAGCTTAAGCTATTAACTGCAAATTACTTGCAAATAGATAGCTAAATAGAAATTGTAAACTAGTACTTTAATTAACAATTACATCTTTATATTAATTATTATTAGGATAACTAGGATAAATAGATACCGATTATCGATTACTAGCAAGCTTGCCTTTAGTATAAAACTATTAGCTAATCTCTATTTTTGACTAAAAAAGGGTATAAACTGCGTATGTCATTTGATTAAGATACGCTTATTAAGCTAAAGTTTAGCACACTAAAGGAGAAACTAAATTATATAAAAGCAAAGAACTTAGTAAAACAATTATATAAATCTTAGGCTATTATATAAGGTAATATAACTTAATCTTAGCAACAATATGTGGCACAAGCAAATAAATACTATTATATAATAGATTTTAGAGTAAGGGATAAGGTTTAAGTTATAATAAAGCACTAGAAAAACAATTAACCGAGCTATAAATTAGTATAGCAAATAGATAGCTTATACGAGATTTTGGAGCAAATCGAGCACTCTTTTAAGCTTAAGTTGCCGGAATCAATTAAGGTATACCTAGTATTTTATGCTAAAAAGCTATATAAAGACCTTAAAAACTTATTACTTGGCTAAACTAATCCGGAATACGATCTAATAAAAGTAAAAGAAAGCAAGGAGGAGTATAAGGTACAAGAGGTACTAGTAATAAAGCTTCTTCGGGGTAAATTGCAATATCAAGTAAACTAGAAAGGCTAAGATCCCGATCTTAATTAGTATCTTGCTTCTTTATTAAGTAATAGCCTTATTACTTTCCAGGAATTCTATTATGCGTACCCTAATTGACTAGGCCCCCTAAAAAACTTAGCATATTAGCTAGAATACGCATAAAAGGATAAGTTCCTTAAAGCTCGGGTGGATAATAATTTGGAAGAGGAGTTAGAGCTTAGAAACTAAGGCTGCCTTAAGAGAGGGAATTCCCCCTTTAGGGGCAGCTTGACAATTAAAGCAGCCATGTCATGTGACTTTGCAATATTAAGGCTGATTTTAGGGCAAATCGGGAGGAAACTACAAATTCGATTATACAATTACGGAATATAAAGCTTAAGGATAAGCTTTCTCGAAAGGGGGGGGGGGGGTAACGTTACAGTTTTAGGTCATGTCATGTGTTCACGTGTACTAGAGCGGCTAGCACAAGCGGTGTGAAGCGGCAGAACTCGGTATTTATATACAAACCGAACCTTGTAAATAACTTCTTCCTTCTTTAGCTTTGAATAATAGTAATTGAGACCATTCAGCCCACGCACTTTGTGCTATGAATCTGGCGCTCGTGACAATAAGCTTAAAATGGAACTAGGATAAGTATTTTGCTTATCTTACTTGCTATGCAAATAGCTTTTTAGTTATTATAAAGTATTTTAAGGCTTTATAACTTAAATAGACTAAAAAGGGATTATCTGTTTGTATTCCTTCTAATTTAGCTTGCTATTGCTTAAATGCAAGGATCAGTGTGTCAAATGATTTGATTTGATTTGATTTCGTGGGGCTAATCAAATCAAATCAACCAAAATAAGGGCAAATCAAAATCAAAATCAAATTAACTAAAATAAGGGCAAATTAAAATAAAATAAAATCAAATCATAATTATTTTGATTTAATCAATTAATATATCACGTGATATAACATATAGACTTTTTATATAACTCTTTTATTATAAAATTAACATTATAAATAATTAGATTTACTTTATTCTCTTAAATATAAGTTATATTTTAGGTCTAGGGCTTATAATTATTTAAAATAGAAAAGATTTAGTCACGTGAAGAAAATCATGAT
>Ga0302221_10001818_pt1 | contig 13474 bp, 10 predicted proteins | sample II_Palsa_E2_1_FD_193517 | JGI IMG/M metagenome (GOLD analysis project Ga0302221, IMG submission 193517) | Peat permafrost microbial communities from Stordalen Mire near Abisko, Sweden - II_Palsa_E2_1 | ecosystem: Environmental > Terrestrial > Soil > Palsa > Peat permafrost | place: Sweden... | reverse complement strand
TTAATTTTTTATATTAAAAAAAATCGATTTTTGGAGGTGTAGAGAGTCACGTGCCCTTATCTCTTATCTCGACAGCGCTTCTCCGCCCTGCAGCCTTAAATTTAGGGCCGCCACACCAGCGCAGCTCTCTTTTCGTACCCATTTTCCACACCCATTTTTTTAAAAATTAAATTATCGCGAATAACGGCCCGAATCACGTGCAAATTTTTTTCCTGAGAGCCTATCAATTAGGTCCAAATTACTAATTTAATAAAAATTCAATACTGCGGTTAATCAAAGCAATATTTTAGGTCTTAAATAAGTGGTGGAAATCGTGATTTTAGTATTCCTACCAGACGCAATAACGTCGTTACAGCAACATTTTAAAACCTCAATGCCGGTTTTAAATTTTTTTTTTAAAAATTATAACTTCTTTAATAATAAGGCTAAGCACGTGATTTTAAGCTTCCTGAATAGGCCTAGCTCAGGACTATAATTTTAATTAAGCGAATATCACGTGAATTATTAAGGGCTAGCGCTTTAAATAAAAACATGGATTTTTAAAGATCCTTTTAAAATGGAGTACTCCTATTGGTCCAAAGGCGTTCAGTAGTCCCAAATAAGAGATTTACGCTACCTTGCTTGCAGAAACGTTATCTTTTTATGCCAAGTAATTAGCGTCTCTTATTAGTAAATATCTTTATTCTAAGGATAAAAGAAAAAGAAAAACTTAATAAAATAATCTTTAAATATTTTATTTAATTATAAGTCTTATAAAAAGTTTTATTTTTACTTTTATTATTTTATTTTTTATTTTTATTATTATTTTTAAAATTATTATTATTATTTTTATAATTATAAAAAATTAATTTTAATAAATTAAATTTATTTTTTATATAAGCTTTATTAATAAAGTCGTCGATTAAATTTATTAATATAATAATATAATTTTTTTAATAAAAGTTTAAATATTAATACTTAATTTATATAAATTAAATTATCGATATAATTATAATAAATATATTAATATATTATTACTTAAAAAAATATTTAAATTTATAAAATATTTAATATTTTAATTAAATATAATAATAAATAATTTTAAGAATATAAAATTATTATATTTAATAAAAATATAATTTTAAATAATATAATATTTAAGAATAATATTAATATTTTTATATTAATATTATAATATTTTTTATAATTTTAAAGTTAATTTTTTTTTAATAAATTTAATCAAGTCTTATTTTATAATTTATTATAATAATTAATTATATATTTATATCTTTAACTTAATATTTAAGTTATTTTTTAAAAATTAATTAATTAATCTTTTTATTAAATTTATTAACTTTAAATAAAGTTATATATTTATTATTAATATATTTAATTAATTAATTAAACTTAATAATATTTAAGATTTTTTTTTTATTATTAATAATTTTCTTTATCTTTAAGCTTTATTTTATTAAAAAAAATAAAGTCTTATAATAATTAATATTTTAAAGTTAATAAAATTAATCAAGAATAAAATTAAAATAATTATTTTTTAATTTATATTTAAAGTATTTATAATAATTATTATATTAATATTAATAATACTTTTATTAATTTTATTTAATTTAAAAAATTTAATTAAAGAATTATTTTTAATAAATATAAAAATTCGAGATTATAAAATTTATTAAATTAATTATAATTATAAAAAACTATAATAATAATACTTTAAAAAATTTAAAAATATTTTAAAAAATAAAAACTATTAAAATAATTTTTTAAATAATAATTAAATTAATATTTTTAAATAAATTTTATATAAAGAAGTTTTATAAATATAAAAAATATATTAAAAGTAAAGAAGATAAAAAATAATAAATAAAATATATTAAATAACGTCGAAATAATAAACTATTATATTATAATAATTATACTTATAAAATAAATATAAATTAATTATAAATAAAAATATAAAATTTATTACTTATATATTTATTAAGCTTATAATTTATTATTATAAAAAAGATTATTATATATAATAAAGTAGATTATAATATTTAAAAATTAAAGTTAATTATTAAAAAATCATTAAAGAAAGTTTTTTTTTAAATATTATACACGTAATTATTTAATCTTAAACGAGATTTATATTAAGTATTAAAGCTAATAATAATTTATTTAAAAATATTCACGATTATTTTAAATTAAATTTTTTATAATTTTTATATTAATTATAATAAATATATTAATTATAATAAATATATTAATTATAATAAATATATTAATTATAATAAATATAATAAAATTATTATTTTATATTAATTTATATAAATATAAAAAAAATTTATTATATTAATAAAAATATTATATTTATATAAAAAAAATTATTATTTTTAAACAAGAGATTATAAAATTAAATTTATAATAAAGAAAAAGCCGAATTTTAATAATAAAAACAAGAATATAAATAATATAAAATAATTTATTATTAAGATTTAATAAAAGTTATTATTAATATATTTTTTAATAAAATATATTAAAGAAGGAAAAGTATAAATACTTACGTGAGATATAAGATTAAAAAGAATAAATATTTCGATAAAAGAACACTAAAACTTAACGTGAATAATACTTAATCTCTTAACGCTGCGCGTTCCGAATTTAATATAAACTTAAGAAATTGCTTTAAAAATAACTAAGGTATTTAGAAATATAATAAATCTTGTTATTGTAATTTCGAGTTTTATTATTATTGCACTTTTGTGGCATGTACGGATGTTGTCAATATCGGCTATCTGTTTTTCTAACAGAGAGCTAGAATGCAACACAAGGCTGCATGGTACCTGGCCCTGGTTAGATCGTATTCCCCTACACTGCTAGTTAGTAGTACAGTACGACAAACACTACTCACAACACTATTACATTATAGAAGAATTCGTGGTTCTGGATCTTACCGGTTAGCGTTGAATCACTCTAGTTTACAGCAAGAAAGTGCGAATTCATTCCTTAAATAGAACGAAGTAGATTCACCGCCCTTGAGCAGTGGACGCCTCTGCATCTCAACGTGACCATTCAGCAAAGCAGGAGATCTCATATGCGAACTTTAGTAGCCCATCAAGAGTTGGTAACACAGAGTTGCTATTTCAAACAAACTTGAATAATGTCAGGGTGATCTGCTGTGCTTAACTTGCCATTTCAAGTATTTTGCCTTTCTTGCATGACATATCAAATAGATTGACCATCCCTCGATAACATTACAGGCAAGTATCGAAGAAATGATTCCCATCGCACGTAGATGGCGCCTTCTGAATATCTCCTCGTCTTCGCTATCTTGCACTAATTTAGTGTGACGTAATTTCGTACACACTCGGGAGGTCCGAGGAGTTGCCCTTTTGAGCCGCTTACAGCTTGGCGAACTTCTTGTGATCATCATGATTTGCTCTCCAGCCGACCCTGCATTGCAGGTCACGCAGATCACAAGGGAAGAGAGCGTATGTCCGATCAGGTCGTGATCAGAGCACGCAAACGACATCGACACTAAGATGATGCATTAGCTTGGGTGTTAGCCGCCTGTACCTCAACCCCAGGATATGGTTATGCTCCCCAGATATCATCTACTCGAAACTTTCATATACCACGCACTCGGAGATTTTCGACAACCTAAAAAGATATTGAATTGCGACAAGATATATCTTACATCGCGCCCGTATATGACGAGAAATCATGGCGGATCGAGATATTTCGAGCCACCAGGCGAATATCACAGATATCGAGGCAGCCCGAAAAGGAGATGCAGCTAGTGAGAAGGTATTTCGGAATGGAGACGACTCGGAAATACAGGATCAAAACTTCTCTCAAGCCATCGGTGTGGAGGATGCAGCTGTGATTCCAAAAGGAACCATTGATCCTGTCTACGAGGCCAAGGCTAGGGTTCTGAATCACGCAGTATGTGCCAACATGCTTATGAGAGACCTGATGCTGAAATATAATCCCCCAGATTCAAGAGATTGGTATGGGATGGTATCAATGGCAGCTCTTCATCGTCGTTGGCTTCGGTTGGGCAAATGACAACCTATGGCCCATTGTCACCTCCCTCATTTGTACGTTCATCCATCCACTGACTTGATCTCAAACCATACGTGTTGTCGCTCATTATTCAAGTCACTCCCATCACAAATGAATTCCATCCGAATCGACCTCCCCTTTTGACCCTTGCACAGAACATCGGTCTTCTAGCCGGTGCTATATTCTGGGGCTTTGGTTGCGACGTCTTTGGTCGCCGTTGGGCCTTCAATTCAACCCTTGGCGTTACCGCAGTTTTCGGACTCATTGCAGCAGGATCCCCCAATTTCGCGGCCATTGGCTGCTTTGCAGCGCTATGGAGCTTCGGCGTCGGTGGAAATCTGCCTGTGGATTCGGCTGTATTTCTCGAATTCTTACCAGGCTCGCACCAATATCTGTTGACGATCTTATCCGTGGACTGGGCAATTGCTCAGGTTGTCGCTACTTTGGTTGCGTGGCCATTATTAGGAAATCTGACTTGTCAAGAAGGAGTTGTTTGCCATAGGTCGCAAAATATGGGATGGCGCTATTTTGTTATTGCCATGGGCGGTATCTCCATGATCGAGTTCTTTATTAGATTTGTGCTCTTCACGATCTACGAGTCTCCGAAGTATCTGATGGGGAAAGGAAGAGACGAAGAGGCGGTGAGAATTGTACATGAAGTCGCAAGGAGGAACGGAAAGACTTCAAATCGTGAGTGATTGGATTTCATTCTCTACTTTCCGCCTTTGCTGACAGCGTGCAGTTACGCTCGCGGATCTCCAGGCGTGTGATCCTTTAGGAGTAGGGCCACGAACCGATGCAGCAGCTGCTCTGCAACGAAAACTGCAAAAACTGAATCTGACTCATGTTCGCGCTCTGTTTGCGAACAAAAAGCTGGCCTACTCTACTTCATTGATCACCGTAGTGTGGGCTTTCATCGGCCTCGGATATCCCCTCTACAATGCATTCTTACCCTACATTCAAGCCACCCGCGGAGCCAAATTCGGAGACGGTTCCACGTACCTCACATACCGCAACTCGCTCATCATCGCAGTTCTAGGAATCCCCGGTGCTCTCCTAGGTGGCCTTCTCGTCCAACTACCAAATTTTGGTCGCCGCGGAACACTGGCTGTTTCTACAACTCTCACTGGAGTGTTTCTTTATGCTTCAACGACGGCGTTGACATCCGAGGCCCTGCTGGGATGGAACTGCGCTTTTAATTTCTTCAGCAATATTATGTATGCTGTACTTTATGCTTACACGCCGGAGATTTTCGCAACGAAGGATAGGGGCACGGGCAATGCGATAACGGCCACTGCAAACCGGATTTTTGGTATTATGGCTGTAAGTACTTTGCATTTCTTTTCTCTGCCTCTGAACAGTTCATACTGATGGGTTCGCAGCCAATCATTGCAATGTTTGCCAACCTTCAAACTTCGGCTCCGGTTTACACCAGTGGTGCGTTGTTTATTGCGGCTGGGATCATCGTCACAATCCTCCCATTTGAACCGCAGGGGAAAGCAAGTCTCTAATTCATCGAAGTAAAAGTTTGATGTGAAAATTTCTGGCGAGAATAGGGCTCAATGGCCGGAGGAGGGAATAATAATGAATATCATAGTAATATACCAATCAAAACGAGCGTGAAAAGGACTGTATTGCACCAGTCGGTCCATCCTTCCTCTTGCTTTTCGCCACTGCTTGATTTCTAGAAGGCATAACAATCCTCCCTTTCCATACTCTGGCATTTGTTAAAGTGGCGTCGATCGTGACAGCAAGTTATTCGTTGACAGTCAGGCAATGGGTATATCCGCGACAGCTGGGTTCAAGAGAGACGCCTTCCTGCACAAATCATCTCATAAGTCACGCATCTCAACAGGGCAGTCTTCCTGGAACAGCTTCGACATTGATGGTGTAAGATTCGATTCTCGAGACTGAAGATTTCGATTTCCGAATTTGGTATTCGCTGTCCTTGTCCACAGGTAAGGTGATTTTTTGCAGCTGTCAGAGTTGCAACGTCGAAGGAGAGGCTAGCATATTTCTGGTGTGTTGATGAACAAAACTGCCATTGTGTGCCCAGCGAGACTGAGAAAAATCAGATCAAGAGACAAGAAAATAAAGCCTTCATTCGTTCAGGGTTCCGAAAACTACGAGATGGGAAAAGTCGATCACCCCAACCTTGGGCATTGAAACTTTAATGAAAGCGACCATCTGACATGAGCACTATCACACTGTATTTGAGGAGTTCTGATTGGCTATGTTAATGGAGGCACTTGCCAAAGTTTTCAAGAACTCAAAAGGTGCTACAATCATCTCACATGAGTGCATGCGTAAATAGGGGAGATCAAAGTTTGCAAATCAGGCAAAGTCTCGATTTGTTCTCCTGCCTCGCCTTAAATGTTCTGCCTTAGACGCCGCGCTGTGAAATATGCAAATGTACCGATGAGAACGAAGAGAAATTTCCAATGAAGGAGATGACCAGTTTAACTTCTCTTCTTTCCTTGCTTAGCTGTCATCTTTCTGAATGCTTCCATACCACCCGCGCCAATTGGTCTCGAGGCAGGATCCAAGCCCTTGCTAGGATCGAAATTGCTTCGTGGGGCAACAGTATAACTTGTATTGGCGGTTTCCATGCGAGCTCTGTTGCTTCTGATGGGCTGCGCAAGAATACGTTCTCGTTCAATGTCCCGCTGTGAAAGACCCGCACGTTGGGATGACGGCAGCTGGGAAGATATGATTCCGGATGGACGAAGCGCAAGTTGCGCGGCCCTGCTCCTTTGTTAGTGCTGTCTAGTGAAGAGAGAAAAATTGTACATACTGATGATCGAACTCTTTCGTGATGACCTTCCGCTTCTTGTAATCATCACTTCGTTTCAGGATTGGCCGTGACCACTCTCCCAACAGGCGCTCGGCAGTTCTTTTGATACCGATTTCAGGCTTCTTGCTCTTCGTGTAGTATAGAACAACCTTGCCAATTCCGCTGCTCAACAAAGCCTCCTTCTCGATGGGCAGTCGCGTGAGGGCGGCGAAGAGATCCCGCTGGATATTGTATGCAGGTAGACTTCCATCGTTCAAGGGCTCTAGGAAGAACTTGACGGATTGGAGGAAGTTTGTGTCGGGATCAACGATGGAATGCTGAACAGTGTTTCGGTTGAGAAGGGCAACGACTTCGGGGAGCATCTTGAGCTTATGAATGGCGGGTTGACCTTTCTCGCGGGCTGAATTATCGGCTTCGCAGGCTTGTTCCATTCGGATCTTCAGAGCGGCGATCTCATCATCAAAAGCTTCTTCCAGATCCTGTTTCAGAGTTAGAATTCGTCCTGATCAATTCGCGAAATATACATACTACTTCATCCTTCTTGCGTCTTCTCTTGTTGGGATTCTTCAACGCAGCATCCATTGCCTTATCCAATGCCCGTCGTCTCCTCTCATCTGGCGTCAAATTTTCCTCATTTTCGGGCGTTGGGGCTCTCCTCTCCCTGGCCTTGTCTCTATCTTTCCTTTCTCCATCAATTCTCTTTGGCTTCTTGACTCTCTTTCCATCTACCAACTCTCCATCTGGATCCTCGTCGTCATCCCGGCGAGATTTCTTCTTCTTGTCACGCTTGGCTTCCTTTGGCTTCCTGCCATCGCCGTCTTTGTCTGCGCGCTTCCGCTTTCCCGCCTTCAGTGTTCTAGCAATATCCTCATCAATTCCGACCAAGGGTCTATCTTCCAGGGCAACAGTTGTAGGATCGAATTCGGCGAACTCGGCTTCGTCGACTTCGGACAGTTCGGAGTCGTTGTCAGATAGATCATCATCGTTGTCGTTCTCGGCATTGTCCATATCCAGGTCAGGGTTGGCCGCAGGCGCTGGAGGAGTATCTCGTTCCTCAGAAATTGGTCTGTTCGGGTCTCCAGGGTCATTGCCAGCTTCAGGAAGAGGCGTCGAAGGCCGCGAATCTGCGTCGGAGTCCGACATCGTTGCGTTGTTAAAGGGTGAGGGCGAGAGGGGTCGGAGTTGACTGGAAAAGGCTTGCAGCGCGAAGATGGCCACAGAATATCAAGATTGTGCTCTCGATTCACACAAATGGTGAGGACCTTAATAAGTTGGACGTGGAAGGGTGAAAGCTCTGCCTGTACGAGCGTTTTGAGGTTGAAGTTGCCTTTTGAAAATCGAGCCAGGATACGCTAGCGCCAAACCTTAATATCAAGGCGCTATTGTTTATTTACTTGGAACTTCAACGCTCCTTGCCACAGCATCTCCCTACAATCTTATCAACAAAACTGTTGCGCAATGTTCAATAACATTCAATCACGACGTTCGCATGAAAGTCCTATGGACTGGGAATGGCAGACTCAAGGCCCAACAGACCCCAAGTCTCCCTTTCCCCAATTCAAGCCCCAAAAAGGGCAGAAGCGTATGTTCAACTTCTCGGGACAATTTCCCAAAGGTGACACGCTGACATTGAACGCAGTAGGATTCGAGTCAGATCAGCCTTCCAGCTCATTCATAGGTGCATCATCTACGCCGGCACCGCAATTTCGCAATCCTTCCTTCACAACGCCTCGGAAACCATTTGACCAAGAACTCTTCTCCGAGGTCTCTGGCGCCGAATCATCACCAGCAGACAACGCAGATGCGGAGGATACCCCAGACCCGCCGAAGAATAGTCAAGCAATGACAGCATTTACGAGTGGAGGCACGGTGAGGCAGCCCATCTTTGGGCGCTATGGGTCGAGCTTTCTGGGAAGCAGTCCAGGACGAGCGGAGCAACGGCGGGGAAAGTATGCAAACGCAATAATAAACAAGGTCAGAAAGAGGAAGAGAATAGATCGCGATTATGCCTTGGTTAGGAATCACCGGGAAGGTTCCGACTCCGAATCAGACGGGGACGATTCTCGCCCTCGGAGTAGAGGAAAGCAAATCAAGCAAATGTCTAAGGAGGGCTGGTTTGCGTCAATCTTCAACTACATCGAATCGCATCCAAACCTCCCGAACGTCCTATCGATCTACGCACAGATGGCTATCAACTTCTTCATCGCCGGGCTCACAGTGTTTGGAGTCTACACTTTCTGGATGACAGTCCGGGCTGATGTCGACAAGGCTTCAGACGACGAGCGTGCAATGGTGCTGGCCGAGATTGCTAGATGTGCCAGAGATTATGTGGACAATAGATGTGGGAGTGATCAAAGGCTACCGGCGCTCCAAGTACCGTGTGAAGGTTGGGAACACTGTATGCATCGGGATCCGAATAGCATTGCTCGAGCAAGGGTCAGCGCACACACTTTTGCGCAAATATTTAACAGCTTCATCGAGCCAATCAGTTACAAGGCTATGGTATGTATATCCCACCTCCTCTGGCCCCTACTGCTTTAGTGCAGAGAACCCGGCTTACTCGTGAAACTAGATCTTTGTCGTGCTCATTGTGACGGTATGCATCCTTGTCAATAACCTCGCCTTCGGGATGTTCAGATCGAAATCATCGCATATGACCCCAGTTCAACCCTTCTTTCCCTCTAATCAACACCAACAAAACTTTCAATGGGGTGCGCCGCCGCATACACCACAGCACACTGTGGGATATGATGTATTTGGTGGCCAAACATATCAGTCCATTATGCCGAGTCAGACCCCCGGACAAAGGAGTCCGAGCAAGGGGAATCGAAGTCCCAGTAAAGGCGAGCGAAGCCCAAGTAAAGGGCACAGGAGTCCTAGCAAAGGGGACAGGTATTGATGAAATGGGATTCTGGCGTTTTCGGGATTGTAGCATCGGGCAGGAGCATGGTTGGGATATGGCGATTGGGAAGACCTGTACTAATACATCATGGATCGGTGATAACGAATACGAAATATTTACGAAGTCGTTGTGGGCCCGTTCAGTGACTGGGAAGTTTTGATTAGCATCATTGGTGAGACTGGGTTTCTCTTGTCATCTTTTACTACGATGTCAGTATTCAAAAACTTGGAGCGTCCTCGTCATTTTATATTCCGAGGTTGCAAATCATCCTTGCCAAAAAGCGTTACATAGCATCCTATACCATATCAAATTATCCTCTCCATGAAGCAAGGCTTCCGAGACTGTCCCACTCCTTCTCACCAAAATCCCTGTCCTTAATTCCTCGTCTGCTTTGAAAGCTACTTGCCCCATCGGTGATTTGTGTATTGGCATGGTGTTCGCAGCCATCCTCCATCTCCCTTCTGAAGACTCTTCCGAGACCTTGGCCTGGTGTTCATTTCTCCCAAGCTGTCGAGATATTGCATATGCTGTCAATCCGATTCTTCCTCTGCCTTTGCCTCTACCGAGACTGCTCCTGCAGAATCTGTCTTCCGTTTGGAAAGTTCTTCAATGGGTGGGTGATCTTCCGCCCCGTACTCAAGAAGCAGATCGATCCATGCTTGATTGTAGTTTTCGCGTCTGGCGGTGTATAGGGGAGTTCCCCACCTGCCACCCCGTGCGTTGACATTCGCTCCATGTTCAAGAAGTATCCTTGCTATGGGTTCCTTATTACAGTCTACTGCCGCATGCAGAGCTGTATAGTACAAACCTCCAGTAGTGTTAACATCAGCCCCATGATCCAGAAGAAGTTGCACAATCATTTCGTGGCCTCTTTTTGCAGCAGCTTGCAAGGCAGTGCCATGATAGCCACCAATAGTGTTAACATCAGCCCCATGATCCAGACAAAGTTGCACAATCTTTTCGTGGCCTATTCTCGCAGCGGCTTGCAAGGCAGTGCCATGATAGCCACCAACAGTGTTAACATCAGCCCCACGTTCCAGAAGAAGTCGCACATTCTGTTCGGTGCCTTCTGCTGCAGCGGTTTGCAAGGCAGTGCCATAATAGCCACCAACAGTGTTAACATCAGCCCCATGATCCAGACAAAGTTGCACAATCTTTTCATGGCCTATTCTCGCAGCGGCTTGCAAGGCAGTGCCACAATGGCCACCAACAGTATTAACATTAGCCTTATGATCCAAAAGAAGTTGCATAATCTTTTCGGTGCCTCTTTCTGCAGCAGCTTGCAAGGCAGTGCCATAATGGCCACCAACAGTGTTAACATCAGCCCCATGATCCAGACAAAGTTGCACAATCTTTTCGTGGCCTCTTCTCGCAGCGGCTTGCAAGGCAGTGCCATAGAAGCCACCAACAACATCGACCTTAACTTTGATCTCCTCCAATGACCTTCTGGATATCTCGTAGAGACCCGTTTTAGCTGCCACATGCATAACTTCTGGTCCATTCCTCCAAAGTATACCATCTACATCGGAGATTTGGTTGCTACGCCGCAAACGCCGAATGCCCTTGGAACTTGGTTGAAGTTTCTTCAATAATTCGAGCTGGGAAACCCCTCCCATCTCAGCATCTTCCATGTGCTCCAAGATGGAGCGTCCAGCGTACGACAGAAATGGATACGATTGCTCTAGTTCCTCTTGCATCCATTCCTTGACGTCTTCCTCACGTTTTTCCGTTTGCCCCTCCAGACTCTCGAGACTTGCCATCATGATGTAGGAATAACAGCAGCTGGCCAAACGGCCATGGCTATTCCCAACCAATTGTTGGCTGAGTGACGAATCAAGTAACTGGAGACCTTTTACTGAGAGTAAAAAGTCTCTGACTGATTCGTGGATGAATTGAACCTTTACAGCTCTACTTTTCCTAGGTTTGAAAGGTGGAAAATAAATATCAAAAATTGATTCTTTGGTATTATCAACCTCGATGAGGCCTCTCGATGTACTCGTAATAAAACGCTGGATAGTGGAACTTTGTTCTTTCTGTTGATCCCAAGGCCCCAAATTGTCTGGGTCCGTACCTGACAACACAGCAAAGTACAACTCTTCTGGGCGAAGCTCTTCTTCTGCAAAGAGGACCCATTGTAACATGTACACACTTTCTCTTAATTCCCCGGGATTTCGTCCTTTCGTCAGAAGTGCGCGGTAAAGATCGTCAAGATCATCTGGTACATTGCAAAGGATTTGCCTCATTGCCCTCACTCTTCCATTATCAGATGCTTTGTTGAGCATTTTGACAACGAGCTCGACCCAGAGAAACACGTGGGCTGACTTCCTAAGTATTTCGGTCTCAAAGCTCGGATCCTTCACCATGAGATTATTTCGGACATATTCACGAATATCTTGTCCATGTTCGCTCTGGGCCTCGACAATAAGCTCGTCAAACTTGCTCATCCGAATCTGTGGATAGTGTCGGCTTGCCAGACAAATATTGAGTGCTGTGTGTGAGTCGATTGCGGAACATGCCAATGACTCGAGAATTGACACGACGGATTGGACCTCCTCGGTTGCACACTCGTCAAGAGCGTCGACCAGTAGCCATACCCTACTTGGTCCCAAATTACCTGCGGATGAGGCAAGAAAGCTTTTCAATTCTCCAAAATGCCACGGTATGTCATTCCCATGCTTTTTCTTCTTGTCGAGGAATATCGGAAGGAATGCTGCGCAGAGTTGACTGCTTTGATCTAACAGCTGATAGAGTATAGAGCGTAACATCCCCAATGCGGACTTCTCGAGGGGATTATTGCCACGGCCATGGAAGAAAAAGGCGGCGAGTATCGAGTCGTTGGCTTCCTTTCTCAGTCGCTGCCAGATTCTTTTCATCAAAGTCGATTTTCCGGCACCCGGTTTGCCCTTGATCCACATTACTCCATTGTGGGAAACAATGTCAACTCGAGACTCCCAATCTCGGAATTGTGTTGTGTCGAAGATCCATTCGCAAGTGTCCTTATCGGCTCGTTCAATCCCGTGGAGACGAGCGTCCATTTCATGGAATGCCAATGAACGCAAGCATTCTCTGAGAAGATCAGGGCTGCTGGCTTCTGCGAAAGACCTAATTTGAAGGGCATCGTTCGGGTCCGTTGGCTCCTCAGTTATCACTCCCGGTTCTAATATTGGTTCTACTGTGTTTTGCAAACTCAATCAGCATGTAAAACTATAGATGGGATTGCTCTTACATACAGTAGCTCCTCAGAGCTCCAGCACAAGCGATCAAATCACTCGAGATTTGGGGGCTGCTAAGGTATACTTTGGTTGCTGCCGCAATCTTTGCCATCTCTTCATGTCTCTCCAATCCGATTTCTTCCAAACCCTTGACCACATTAAATCGAAAGTAAATATCTTTTCTCGGTAGAGGAGCTCCTAGTAATGGAGCATTGACTCTAGCAAATCTAGTTGCTGTTTGTTCCGTCTCGGTTGAGATGCGAATCAGAGTGGAAGCGATCCCCTTTAACCCTTTTCCAAACCCCTTCTCCGTGGGGTGTCCGGTGCCAATACTCAAAAAACAGTTGATTCGTTTCTCGGCTTCCTCTCCCCAGATTGCCAGTGCTTCTTCGAAAACTTTCTCGACTGGGTTGTTGCATCCAGTCGCGCCATCAACAAAACTTTCTTGAAATGGTCCGATCTGGATGGGGTCGAAAAACGACGATGCAGCAGAAGTTGCACGCCCCGCTTCCCAAATCGCAC
>Ga0302221_10001814_pt1 | contig 13501 bp, 2 predicted proteins | sample II_Palsa_E2_1_FD_193517 | JGI IMG/M metagenome (GOLD analysis project Ga0302221, IMG submission 193517) | Peat permafrost microbial communities from Stordalen Mire near Abisko, Sweden - II_Palsa_E2_1 | ecosystem: Environmental > Terrestrial > Soil > Palsa > Peat permafrost | place: Sweden... | reverse complement strand
TAATCTAAAAGTGGCTAAGCCGTTTATCGACGATATTAATATAAAAAGACTATATATTGACTATGACGGTGAAGAAGCGCTTTTTAATATATGAAGATTTATCTTAGAGCATATTTAAAACCTTAATAAAACATTAGAAAGAATTAAGAGAGCTAGAATATCTATTAATATTAAGTCTCAGTTTTATAAAAACGGCTTAAACGTTATTAAGTTTGTTTATAATTTAAAAGGCAGAGAACTATTTATAGACAAAGTGATTAGAATCATGAATTAAAATATACTTGAGAATATAAAAAAAGTAAAAGGGTTTTTAAAACTATATATTTACTTTAGAATTTAAGTCAAAGACTTTAGTCTTATTATAAATCTAATATATTCTCTGTTTAAAAAAGGAGTTAAATAGTATTAAGACCTAGATATATAAAGTAAAGCAATAAGGACTTTATAATAAATAATAGTCATAGTACTTGTATTTATTAAGATCGACTATAGTTTTAAAGTAAGAAAGATCGTAGTCGGAGTAAACGTTAATTTAAAAAGATATAACGACTACTTAAATTAAAGAGATATTAAGACTAGAAAAGTTCGCTTTATATAATATAAGAATAGAGTTTAATTATAAGCTGAGAGAAAGTATAACGTTATTAAACGAAAGTATAAAAGAGTACTCAAGATCTTAAAAAAACTATAAGTCTAACTTATTAAATATTATTTTATTCTTAAAATCAATGTGAATATACTTATAATACAGTTAAATAAAGCGGCTATTAATCACTTTAAAACACTGATTACACGGTGATTAACTTAAATACGCTTATTCGACTTTAAAGTGAAGTATATACTTAGAAAATAATATATAACGACTGACGCGTTATTACGACGACTAAGACATCCGGATAATATTAGATTTAATAAAGAAGAAGACATCGACGACTAGATTCTTTCTAAGCTTAGAGCTTATAAGATCTGTTTTATAAGACTTAAAACTTTAAAATAAAAGACAGATCTTTTAATATATAAAAGATATTATTATCAGACTGAGAATTAAAAAAGAAATTAATTTAAATAATAAATCGAGTTCTGACAATAAATCAAACTTAAATAACGACTTAAAATATAAGACGCTTATTTTTAATATTAAATATAACGAAGAATTTATTAAAATAACTATTTATTTAACTATACTTAAGAAGTTAAAAAATATAAGCGCCTCGGAGTTTTATAGATTCAAAAGAGAAGCACTGAAATATAAAGTCTATAGACGAAAGCTATAGCGTTTATTAATAAAAAGAATACTTATCAAATTAATAATTGATAAGAAAGAGATACGAGCTCAGATCTTAAGAGACGTTTATAATTAAAGCAGACATAAAAGAAGGGAAAGCACTTATTATCGACTTTTATAACGCTATTTTTAGAATAATAGTTATAAAGATATTAAAGATTATATTAAGTCATATTTAAAATACTAGTTCTGATTAATATAACGAGAAAAGGAAGCTTTATATCTAACCGCTTTAAATAAACTGATAGAAAAATAAACTATCGATATTATTTATATATCGTCATAAAAAGGGAAGTAATACTTAATAATAATTCGAGACGATATAAGTAATTAGATTAAAGCCCGAGCTGTCTCAAATAAAAAAGCTAAGACAATTACTCTCTTTATTTAAAAAGACGTTATTTATCGTTATAAAGTCTTTTAAAGAATAGTTCTTAACGGAGACGGAGAATTTAAAAGTAAAGTAATCGATCTCTTAAATAAATAAAGAGTCGATAAAGTTTAAGTTTCTACGTATTATATTCTTGAGAATAAGATGATTGAACGTAGTTATTAACCCTTGAAAAATACATTATTTAAACTTAATGACGACTAGATTATAAACTTAATAATAATGTTATTTATAAACCGAACTATAGTTTACGGGCCTATAAAATATACGCTATTCTATATAGTTTATAAACGAGAGCGTATCTTATTAGTCGAATTAAGATTTCTAATCTAATAGACAATCTTTATAAAAAAAAGTAATTAATAGATTAAAGCTTTTTAAATTACGAGCTCGGCAGTTTTAAATAAAAGAAGAGGATATTAAAGAAGCCATTTATTAAAAGACCCGCCGACGATAAAAAAGGAAAGAGGTATTTAATATAAGATATAAGATTAAAGTAAAACCTTTCGAAGAGGGAGATATTATACTTCGCTATAACTTTATTAAAGAAATCGATATATCTTTATATAAAAAGCTAGACTTTAAATAACTTAGACCTTATTAAATTTATAGCGTTAATAAAGAAAAGGGCTATTATAAACTGAAAGAGCTTAGACTTAATAAAACACTATTATATAAAACGTTCTTTAAGAGCAGATTGAAATTATTTTATTAAAGAGAACGATATTTTTAATGCTTTAATGATATTATTTCTAGTTTTAATTCCGACTCTTATTCCGACCACTTTAAAAATATTAAAGTATAAGATTATAACACTATATAATTACGGATTCCTTTTAAACGACAATAATATTAAAACTAATAGTTATAAACGGGAACTGACTATACTGGATTTATTATATGAGTCTTTACTCTTATATTAATATAACGATAATAATACGTTTACTTCGATAATAATAATGAAAGTCAAAACGATTATAATAAGTGACTAAGTTAAGTAGCGAATAATCTCAGAATATAAAGATTAATTACAGACTAAAAGTGCCGTATTTAAAGGAAATATTAATGAATAATCGGTCTAAAAAGCTTTTATAACAGAAAGAAGATCTTAACCGAAGCGTAACGCCGGTTCTTATATTATTACTTTATTAAAGTACTCTTTATCACTGAAGAGTAAATGTTATTATTAACTTAAATAAGAGGCTTTTTCAAGACTTTATATCGGTTCTATAAGTTAATACGTATATAATTCAGACGCTAATAATCGTAAGTAAAGACTATAGTTATAAATTAAACACTTGCTTTCTTTTAAAAGAGTTTTAATATTAACTCTTTATACCGTTAATTATATCGTATTTTTAAGAGAACGCTATTATTATATAATGAACTCTCAAGTTATTAACGCCCGTATTTTATAATAAAGAGACGACAAAGCGACCTCTTAAACTATCGCAATAAGTATAATAATAACTAACGCTTATTATAATTAACGCCGCTATTTAAGATCTAGTTTTAAGTTTATAAAAGAGTCGAATTCTAGTTTTAAAAAAGTGTCGAAGTCTATGATTTAATCTATAAATAGTCAGTAAAAGGGTCGACTTTATTTAATAAAAGAAAAGCTTATTTAAAGTAAGATAAAATAAAAGCAATAACGAAAGGAAAGTAATACTCGATAAATAAAAGAAAAGCCTATTTAAAGCAAAGACAAAAAAGAAGCTTACTTAAAGTAAAAGGCAGAACTTAATATTATATATTAATAGAGATTAATAAGATTCATTATATAATTAATTAATACTTCTTTTAATCTTATTTAATGATAAAGATAGTCGATAATTCGGGGTTATATTAAATATAATTAACGATTTCTTATTCTTAAATAATTAAAGAGGGAGACTTAGAATTAGTTAAAGAAGAGTTTAATAGTTATATTTAAACGGAATTAAAAGCGTCGATTAATTTAAGTTCGAAGAAAAAGATTCGTATCGAAAGAAAAGATTTATAAATTCATATCGAAAGATTATATCGAAAGATCGAAGATTAAAAGTCTATAGAACTGTCAGCTTTATTTAAAGATTAATAATATTAAAAAGACTTAAAAGTGAATAAGATATAACTCATCGGATAAAAAGTCGACGGATTTAAATAATCTTACTATGTAAATGTCAGTTTTATAAGTAAAAATCGGGGGAAGTCTTTTTAAAAGAATAGAAACCTTGTTTTTATAATTGTCTTTAAGTCGAAAGTCGGTTTTATCGAAGTCAAATCGACTTAAATAAGAAAGTTATAAAAGTATTAACTTTAAAGTTAAAAGTTAATAAGAGTCTTCTCGAAAGAATAAAAGCTTTATCTTTAAAGTTATTTAATCGACTTAAATAAAAAGTTAAAAAAGTGTCAGTTCTATAAATAAGAATCGAAAAGAGACTTTTTAAAAGAGTAAAAGGATTGTCGTTATTATTTTAAGTTAAAGAACTTATTGAAATCGAAAGACTTATCGAAATCGAAGATAGTTTAAAAGCTTTAAATAAATAAAAGCGACGGCGTAAATTGAGAGCTTAAAGTCAATAGTACTTTAAAGCTGTTTTATTAAAAGACTTATTAATAAAAGGAAGAACTTTGATCTTTTTAATTATTTTAAAGAGGATTGAAGTTAGAATTCGTTAAAGTCAAGATTATTAAAAAGGTCGACGGCGACAACGAGGTCGGTTTTAAGTGATTTAAGTAATAGAAGTGATCGTCTTGACTTATTAAAAAGGTTTAAGGCTATTAATAATAAAAGAATTAATAAAATAAACGTTTATTTTAATAGATTTAATAGATTTAATATCTAGACGTCTAGATATTTTTAATATAAAAGAAAGATAGTTTTTTAAGATAAAAGAGAGAGAGAGGGAGTATATATAGTGTTATAAGTTTTATTCACTCTTAATAAGCTATTCGGAGACGAATAAAAGTGAATAAAAAGACGAATATAATAAGGCTGAAGTTAAATAGAAGTCAAGTGACTAATAATTAAGTGACTAATTAATTAAAGAGAATAACACTCGTTATTACACTCACTCTTTTCTTTTTATTATATATAAATAATATACTTTTTACTTTATTTTAAGGTTTATTAAAATGAATATAAAGAATTAGCTTCTAAGCCTTTATATAATCGATTCTATTTATCCCTTCTTTAAATAACTTTGTTTTTATCCTTACTCTTATTCGACGTTCTTACTCTCGATATATATTGAGCTTTTTACTCTTTTATATTATAATACTATTAGATTTAATAATAAATTGTCTTAAATACACTCATTAATATAAATAACTCTTCTTACTTTTAACTTTAATTATTAAGAGCTTTATTAATATTTAAGTCGAGAACTTTTAATATATTTAAATCAAGATGTCTTAAAATATTACTTAAAAGATTTCGAGAATTTTATTATTTTATAAGTCCCGGCGAGTATATATTATTAGTCTATAATATACTTAATATAAAGCCTATTTAAAAATATATTAAAAGTGAAATATTTAAGTTTATTTTATTTTAAAGAATATATAATTTAATCTTTAATAAAACTTAACGTATATTAAAATTAAATTTTATATTCTCGAGAAGTATTAAAGCCGCTCGTTTTATCATATTGATTTAATACTTAAAGAAGTTTAATAATAATAAAAAAGCTATAATTATTAAATCGTGATTAAAGAATTTATTATCTTATTAATTCGTTATATTAAAAGTTAAAGCCAATAAATATAATATTTAAAGTTAAATATTAAAGTCATTTAAAGTTTACTGATATATATTAAGAATATTAATCTAGTTATTAATTAATAAACATTGATTTAATAAGCGTAACTCTTTATAAAAGCTTTATGAATTTAAAGACAAAAGTCTATGTTTTTAAATTAATTTCAAGTTATTTTTAAACGATGAAAACTAAGCCGCTTATATCATTTATAATATATTAAATAAATAACGAATATTTTAATTTAAGTTTTATATATATTATAAATAAAAATATAATGTACGATATTTAATAATAATTTAAGAATTTAATTATAAATTATAAAAGTCGAAAATTTCTTATAAAGCTTATTAATATATAAAACGCTTTAAAAACACGGACTTTTATTATTAAACTCGTTAATAATTCTATATGAAATGTTTATAACATTGTCTTACGTCGATATTTCGTTAAATATAATTCAATATATATAAAAGACTAATAAAGCCCGTAATAAAAGCATTTTATATTCTTGATTCTTGATTTTTATAATTGATTCTACGTTTAATTTTATTAACTTTTATCAATTTTCACACTGTTTATTATTTATAAATTCTTTATATTAAATCAAAAAAGATTATAAAGCGTTTTATAATCTCGGCAATTGATTTTATTTAGTCGATAAATAAGATTATTACTCCTTTTATTTAAAAAGAGTTGTAAAGCGTTTTATAATCTCTTTAAAACTACTCCTTTTATTACTTTTATCAAAATATAATAATTTTAAAGATTGTAATTATTAAAAGCTTGATTTTATATATTAAAAACAGACGTAGAATTAACTGTCAGAATCAAGATTTAAGAATATAAAATACTTTTAATATAGTTTAATTCTCGCGATTTATTTAAAGTCTGATTTTAAAATAAAACATAATATTAAAAGACATTTTTAAGTTTATAAAGCTTAAATTATAATATATATAAAGTTATTGATTATATTAATTATATTAATAGATTAATAATTAATTATTAAGATTATAAAGTCGTAATGAATTTTCTTTTAAAATATTATTATAACGGGCCGAGCTGAGTTAAAACACTAAAGATTAAAAAGCGAATATATTTAAGAATCTAAAACTAAAGAATTAAGAGAGTCGAAAGTAAGCGAGGAATATATATCCCTTAAGCTAGTCACGTGATAGTCTGTGAGCCTCGCTCTAAATCTATAAGTCTCGTGATAGTCTATAAGAACCGTTATATTATAATAAGACAGTTTTAAACGCTTCGACCTTTTTTAAAGGCTCTTTTAGACAAGAAGTTTCTATAAGAGGGATCGATTAAGGCCAATAACTTAAAGACTTTAATTATAAAATACGATTTATAATTATACTGTTTATAATACAATATATAAGCTTTAATTGACAGTATATATTTCACGTATTCGATAGTGTTTCTTATTAATATAGTTTAATTATATAATAGTCCGGCTCTCTCCCTTTATATTAATACGGCTTTTATAGACTTTCTATATCGGAATAATAAGATTCAATTATAAAAGACAGTAAAAGACGAACGATAAACTATTACGATAATAGAAGAAGAGCGAGAAATAAAAGATAATAAAGATATGACGTCTTTAAAGCTAATGACTTAACTCGAATATTTAATTATCACTCGTACGGACTACTCGAAGGAGTATAAGAAGTCGAGCCTTTACTTGTCGGAATAAGTCGTATCTATAATAAATAATAAAAGAACGGAAATATCGAAAGGAAATGAGATTATCGTCGCTTTAAGCCATAGTATAAAGGCGGAGATTAATTTTAAAATAAAGAGAGCCTCCGTGTCTGATATTAATAAAGTTAAAGGAGGAGTTAATATATTAAGAAAGAGATTAAAGAGAATATCTTTAAACTCTTTATTAAAAGAGGCTGGGAATAATATAATATTAAGAAGAAGAAAATAGAAAAGGAGTTTAATTCTAAGTTTAAAGACTTAAAGAGAGACACGGCACGAAGATAGAAACTAAAGAATAAGACACTTTTACGAGAAATATATATTATCGGAGTCAAGGAATACGTAGAAAGGGGTATATATAAGTATAAATGACTTTAAATTATAACTCTATATAATATTAATCTCCGTTTTAAATACTTTAATAGATATAATAAAAGTGATTATAGAAAACCTTTGCTTTAATTATTAAAGCGACTTACTGTGTTTATATTATATTAATAAGAAGAAATAAAAGAGAAAATTAAAGAAGAAGAGGCCTTTCCTTTCGTAAAAAGATATAACTGAATTTAAAAATATATAAGAAATAAACAGCTTTAAAAACGGAGACTTAAAAGTAATAAACTTTATTTAATAAAGTAACTTATAAGACATACTTTTATAAAAGAGTAACTCAGAAGACTCTTTATATTTAAGAGCGTTATACTTAATATTAAGTACGTAAGATGATGATAATAGTCTTAATACTTAAAGTATAAATAACTCTTAATATCGAAATCTAAGTTATAAAAGACTAAGTAAACGACAAGACCTCTTTAAAGTATATGAACTCGTTATTAAGCTCGACTTAAAAGAGAGTGACTGAGAGAGTTCCTTATAAATAAAAGGGATTAAAAGAATAAGCCTTAGTGAAGAAGAAGCTTAAAAAGGCAACGGACTAATGAGTTATAAAGAAGGAGAGTTAGACTTAAGAAGATAAAGAGGATAAAAGAAAGGGAATCGAGAAAGTGATAAAAAAGGAAAGGGAATTAATGATAGAGACTTTATTAATGATATTAGAACTCTTAGATTAGATATTATATTTAGAGTCAGAAAGAGTAGAAGTCTTAAAGAAGACAGAGAAGGTCAAGGCCTTAGTCGAGAGAGTTTTAAAATATAATAAAGACTTAATACTAGATATTAATTCTTTAATATATTTATTCGAGAAAGATTTCCTCTCTTTAACTCTTTCTCTATTCTTATCTTCGACGATTATAATGCCTCGGACTTCTTTAAATAATAAATAGACGCTTATAATAACTATAAACTCTCGATAAAAGAGAGAAGGAAGAGGTTCTTAAAGTATTATATTATAATAGTCAAAGATAAGATCGTAGTTCTCTCTGAATAATAAAAAGAGAATTATAATAAAAAAGCCTTCTTTTCTATAATATAAAGAGTCTATTCAACGACCGATAAAGAATAATATTAGAATTCAAGACTATATTTCTATAACTTTATAAAAAGGGCGAGAGAGTAATTTTTAACTGACTTAAAATAATATTGTTTAATATTCAATAAAATAAGCGGAAAGCTTATAAAATAAGGGTTATTAAGTATAATTGAGTAAGACTTGAAGTTCTTAAAAAGATTAATTAATAAAAAAGTAATAAAGAGAATAATTAAGATAATAAGAATAGACGTGACCGATCTTCGAACCGTGAACTATATTAAGTTCTATAAGATCGTTATAAAAGCTATAAAGTCGTACGAGGTCTTAAGATAACTTAATAAAGAAGTAATTAATATAATTCCGGTCGGGAACGAGTTCTTAAATAAGTCGATATAAGAAGAAATATAATAACTACTTACTTTTTAAATAATAGCCTTAGAATATTTTAAACCGTTTATAAACGCGGTTAAAGAAGTCTTAATAACTTTAAGACTTTTTATTACTTTTATAAATACTATTAGAATAATTCAGAAGGCTATAATAAAGACTATAGTCGAAGACTTTATAAATAAATTAACTCGAAGATTAAAAAACGTTTTCATTTAAAGACTAAAGGGATATAATTACTTAAGACTTTTATCGCAGTTAATATAAAGCTCAAACTACTTTTAATAAAACTATAAGAGAGGATATTAAAGACAGCGTCTATAACTAAATTAATAACGTCTTCTTATTATTATTATAAACGTTAAACAAGTCTCTTTTAACGACGAATACTTTAATAATAAGTAAACTGACTTCTTAAGCTCGAGGTATGATTAGAAAGCTATGAGTTCTAGTGTTTATAATGACGACGTTAAGAACACTTTAAAGGATGACGGTTATAAAACGGAAGTTAAAGCGTTAACTACTCAGAGTAAACTATTATAAAAGCGGGGGAACGACGTATAAGTATTTGAAGAGGCTAGTTATTAATATTATAGAAATAAGCCGTATAATATTCTTAAAGTCGACAATTAAGACTCTTATATACACCGCTCTCGATATATCTAGTTCTTAACTTATGAGTATAACGGGGTTCTTTATATAATAAAATCAGATAAGAAACTATATTAAAAAAGACTTAAAGAAAGAAGAGGTTTGATTTAATTTAAAAGGGGGGATTTATAAAGAAAGCAGATCGAACTTATAAGTTAAAAGGGCCGGTATAATATTATTGTCGCGTATAAAGAAGAGAATCACAGATAATTAAAGCGTTGTGATTAAGATATTTAAGATAGTCAGTTATTAAGCCGAGAAGCCGTTATTTAAACGAAGTCTATTCTTAAACGTCTTTAAGAGACTATAATAAAAGAGTAATTCGAACTATAAGTCGGTCAGTATAAGGCGATTGTCTTTAACGACGAAGACGACTTAATAAAAGATATAGTCGAGCTTAATTACGCGTCTGTCTCAGTTATTATCCGGAGCCGAAAAGAGAATCTTGTCTTAATTAAGCGAAAGGCTAAGTTAGAAAAGCAGACTGTCCGCGAAGAGAAGCTTATTAAACTAAAGACTATATAAGCGAGTAATTTAATGGCAAAGCGGGTTTTAATAATAGACGCGATAGAAATTGACGAAGTAAAAGAGATTATATAATCGGCGATAACGCTTAAAGATTACGGAAAGATTATTAAAAAGCTTAAAGTAAGACTGTTTATAAACAATAACGCTCTTAAACTCAAGAAGTTATTTAATTAAAAGGCTTAATTAAATATATTCTTAGAGTTTAAAAGACGTTTAACGACTTCAGTAGTCGTAGATAAAATACTTCTTTAAACTCTGTTATATATTAAAAGAATATGAGAGGGCTTTTTTATTAATATAAAAAGAGGTTAAAAGATTGAATAAGTAGTAAATATAAAGTCTGCGGCTATAGAAGCTTATATTCAAAGGAAGGAAATAATACGGTCTTTAATTTTAATCTATATATTATCGGGCCTTTAAAAAGAGATCATTATGAAAGGAGTTATCGACACTAAGGTTGAAGTTAATATAATGTCTTTAAAAGTCGCTTAAGACTTTGGTCTAGTCACTTAAAAGACGGAGATAAATATATATATTATTATTAGTTATAAGTTCGAGTTTAAAAGAAAGGCCGACCGTATTACTATTAATATTAAAGGGATTTAAAACTATATAGAGTTCTTTTTAATTAGCGGACGGCGAGACTAAGTGCTTTTAAAGATGCCTTTTATCAATAAGACACGATTAATTCTGAGCTATCCGACGGAAGACGGCTATCTTCTCTTAACGGTGTTTAATAAAAAAAGAGGAAGAAGGGCTTTAATATTAATGAGTAATTATCTCTTAGACGTTAAAGAGACAGAAGGAAAGACCGTTCTATTTATAATAGTCTTAAAACCGCTTTTTATTACGGAAAACTAATTATTAATTCTCGAGATAAAAGGAGTATTAAAAGGCGAGAAAAAGACTTGTCATATATTAAAGTCAAAGTATTAAAGGCGTTTAATTTAAAGTTAGAGCTAGAATTTCTTAAGAACGTTTTAAGAGAGTTATCTGAGTCTTCTTCTCGCTTTAAAAGAGTTTTAAAAGAAGAGAAGTTAAATGAGAGTTAAGTGACTCTTCGCTTAACTTTAATTATCAACGCTAATAATAATAATTAAAGCTTATACGTAACTATCGAACCACCTCTTATTATTATTTCTTTTATTATGTCTTATTTTAAAGAATCTCTTATTATATTTGCCGGCGTTATTATTATTAACTTTTCTTTTTATTTTAAGTCTTTATTTAATAACGTTAAACCGTTTAAAAGTAGTCTTTTACGAATATAAAAGTTAAATATATTAAAAATAAATAGTGTTTTATTTCTTTAGTTTTATATGTCTCGGCGTTTTAACTTTTTTTTTATAGCGCGTAGTCTTTATAATAAAAAGAGGAAAGAGTTATTAAAAGGTATTATAACGATAAAAAGAGCGGCGTAAGTATTAATCGACGAAGAAAAGAGGAATAAAAGAGAAAAGAAAAAAGAGAGACTTATATTTACTGAAGTATAAACAGTTTATAAGCGTAAAACAGAAAGATTACTTTTAATAAACGAGATTAATAGAATAAGCTTACTCTTTAAAAAGAAGAAAGACTAATATAAGAGATTAAAGACAAAAGACACTCTTTAAGAATAAATAAAAGAGTTCTAAGACTTATTTTTATCACGTATTTATAATTTAATTCGAGAATTTAAGATTACTTTAAAAAGAGTAATTATAATAAGCGTAGGCGAAGGGCTGCTTTTTAAAGAAAGATAATTCTTGATCGAAATATTTATTAATCGAGAAGGAAGTTTTACTTTTAATTAAACGGAGTATAGAAAGATTTATAAAGACGTTAGTCTTTTAATTGAGATCAAGACTATTCCGTATAAGACGTAATAGACTCTTAATTTCTTTATCGTTAAGGCTCTTATTCCGAAGATTATATAAATATTAAAAGACCGACTAAAGAGAGGGATATTAAAGAAATATAAAAGGGCTTATCGGAACCTTTAGTTTTTAATAATTAAAAAGGAGGTAAGAGAATATCGGCTTATTAATACGGTAATAAAAATAAATGAAGTTACGTTTAAAGACGCGAATCTCTCTCTTTTAATAAATGAGTTCTTAAAGGAATTTATAAGTTATATAACGGCTTTATTCGTCGACTTCTTCTTTAAATATAACTAATTAAGACTGGCTTTTAAAAGTAAAGACATGACTATATTTTAAACGTCTTTAAAGCTTTTATGAATAATCAATATATTATAAAGAGCGACTAATTCGGTTACGTAATTTATTCGAATAGTTAATATTATTTTAAAGTATCTTAATCTTAATATCGCGATGCCTTTTTTAAACGACATAAGAGTGAAAGGGCTATATAATAATTATAACGGCGAGGAGTCATTCTTTAAGATTCGTCGATTTATATTAGAATATATATAAAACCTTGACAAAGTACTAGAGCGAATTAAAAGAGCGGATGCGAGTATTAATAGATTAAAGTCTTAATTTTATATAAACGGAATAAACGTAATAGGCTTCGTTTATAATATAAAAGAAAAGTCGTTAACGAGTTTAAAAGTCATTAAAATCTTTAAGTAAAGAGATTATAAAGACTTTATCGAGGCTAAGTCTTTCTTTAAAATCTATACTTATTACTAGATTTAAATCTAAGGTTTTAAAGAGATCGCGGCTTCGATTTATAAACTTATAAAAAAGAGGGTTAAGTAATATTAAAGGCTTAAATAAGAATAAGTAATAGAAAGGCTTAAGCTCGCTTTAACGTCAGTATTAATACTGATTAAACTCGACTATAAAGCTAGAGTAAAAGATATTATTCTAGAGGTAGACGTAAGCTTAACGGATTAAAAGGCTATTCTCGGCCAATTAAATAAGAAAGATAGAAAACGAGTCTCGAGATATAAAAGCGGGCTTTAGAACTAAGCGGAGAGAGGTTATAATACGATAAAAAGAGAATGCCGAGGTATATTAAAAGCTCTTTAGAAACTTCGATATCACTTTTATAAAGTCTACTTTATCTTCGAAACTGATATAAATACCTTAGTTATTCAATTTAATAAAACAGTTACTGACTTATTTAAGGCCTTATTCATACGATAAATAGCTTAAATTCAGAACTTTAACTTTAAAGTCCGTCACGTTAAGAGAATAATATATATAGTTATAAACGGACTTTTTAAAAGACTAAAGACAGCCTTTAACGATATAAATAAGGTTAGAAAAGTAGATATTAATAATTAGATCGCGGCTAAACTAAACCGGTTAAAAGCGACTCGATTATAAGATAATAAGACGGTAAGTAATAAGTTAAAAGTATAAGAGTAGTCTTTTAAAGAGTTTGAATATATTAAAGTGACTTTAATTAAAATAGAATTTAAATAC
>Ga0302221_10001810_pt1 | contig 13505 bp, 1 predicted proteins | sample II_Palsa_E2_1_FD_193517 | JGI IMG/M metagenome (GOLD analysis project Ga0302221, IMG submission 193517) | Peat permafrost microbial communities from Stordalen Mire near Abisko, Sweden - II_Palsa_E2_1 | ecosystem: Environmental > Terrestrial > Soil > Palsa > Peat permafrost | place: Sweden... | reverse complement strand
ATACCATGGATGCGGCAACCGCCAAGCGCCACCTCTTGTTGCTCAAACAGACTTATCTACGGCTTCGTGCTTGGGATAAACAACCAAAGGTGTACAAGGACCTAGTTGATCAGCTGATCAATATGCCGGCATACAAGTCACATCCCGATTTCAAGGGTGTACAGAGCACAGACAAGTGGAGCATCAAAGACAAACCAGAATTGATGGGAACTTTCACACCTCCCATCGAATGGGAGTTTGCAAATCCGCTCAGCCTTGGAGAGACCGGTGGTGATGGAGTAAAGGCATCTTCTGTTGCATCGAGGCATCGACTTGGATTGAGGAGAATTACGAGTAACTGGGGCATGAATATTCATCTTCTTGGCCAGTCCGATGGCTATGATGACATGCCATCGCCTAAGAACTGAGTCCGCATGCTGATGTTTTGTTTCCGCAATTGCCGAGCTTGCCGGAAGCGGAAAGGATCAATTTTGAGGTTTTGATATTGTGATAATGGGCGGTTAATCTGATGTTAATGATAAGTGCTTTTGAAATTTAAATAGGAGTAATATTATTTGTAATTTCTCAAATATGGTACTAGTCTGGATAGTGTGTCAAAGGATTACTTACACTAATTGAATGTTAATCAAAATCAAATTAATGATTTTAATTTGAATATGATTAATAGGTTTTGACCTTAATTTGATTAATAATTGATTAATACTTTGATTATTACTCTGATTAATCACGTGAAGTTATATAATATAATATAAATAACTTAATAACTTAATAACTTAATAACTTAATAACTTAATAACTTAATAACTTAATAACTTAATAACTTAATAACTTAATAACTTAATAACTAGTAAAGATAAATAAGAAATCTAAGCTATATAACTTAAAGAAAAGTTTACTCTTTTAAACTAACAAAGAACTGATTCTCTTTAGGGTTTTTTAAGCTCTCTTTTAAGTCCTCCCTTAGTTGTACCTCCTCCTCGTCTTTAAATATACCCTAGCTTTTAAGGCATGTAAGCATTTTAAAGGTCTCTTTAGAAAGTCTATTTCTTAGCTTTGATATAATTAAAGCTCCTTGTAAAAAGAACCTTTCACTACTAGCTAAAGTTGCTAGGATTCCAAAATAAGTTTTAGCTATTAAAGATAATACTTTAAATTTATCTTTATTAGCTTTCCAAAACTCTAGTGGTTTTATTTATATAATAGTTAGTATATATAGCTTTTAATTATATTAAAAATTAAGAAAATATAAGTAAATTAAATCTAATAAGATTATTATACTTATAGCTCTTATTACCTATTACAGTTCTAGCGCTAGCACATATAGCGCTATTCCCGATTAGGGCTAAGTTAGCAAACCTAGGATATTTAAGCATATATAGCTTCATGTTTCCTTCCTTCCTTCTTTAGCATTATATAGTTGTAATCAAGACCCTTCTACTTTTGCCTTCCTTTCTAAGCCCTAAAGCTAGCGCTTATAACATTGTCCTTTTTTCTTTTAAATAAACACTTATTTCGTTTTCTATAAATTTGTCTTCGATACTATTATATATATTATCTATTTCATTGTTTGTAAATTTGTACATATTATTGTTATCTTATAAAAGATTATCCCTTAAATAGTTATCTTTAAATCTAAATAAATATATTAGTATATGTCGGAACAAGGGAACAAGCACCTGATCGGGCGGGTCTAACCCGATTAGGCAACCAGGTGAATGGGAGCCTTATAAAGGTTCTCATGCACTAGAAACCTCTTAGAAATCAACCACCTACAAATGCAACAAGCATACCACGTGAATGAACGTGTCGTGCCTCGTGTTATAGGTGGACCGATAGTATATAATTATTAATTTATAAATATAAATTCAGTGTGTTAAAGGATTAATCACATTAATCAAATTAATCGATTAATTAATCTAATCACATGATTAGATTATGATTAATGTACTTTAAATTTTTTGATTAGATTAGATTAATTAATCTTGATTAATTGATTAATATGCTTGATTAATTATATAAGGTGTGTTTTTCGCCTTTTTTATTACTTTATCTTAACTTTTATTTATTAATTATTAACTAACCTTATAAATTGTTAATAAAAAGCATAACTGAGCATAATTAGATTAAGAACCAACTATTTACTCTTTTTATATAATAAAAGACTAATTATCCTCCTTGTTATCTTGTTTTTCCTTAGATTTTTCCACCCTTTTTAACTCTTCTTCCTCGTCTTTAAATATTCCTTAGCTCTTTAAGCAAAATATCATTTTAAAAGTACTCTTATTAAGTCTATTACGTAATTTAGTATTAATAAGATCTCAAGATAAGAATCTCTCGCTAGCGGCCAAGGAAGCCGAAATTCTTAAATACCTTCTAGCTATTAAAGCTAAAACAAGAAATCTAGAAGAATTAGACTTCTAATAGTCTAAAGGTTTAATCTGTAGGTAATAAGCGTGGTTATTGATTTTTAAAGCTTAGATATTAAGAGAATAATCGAGGAGCATAACCTTCTTAAATGTAAAAAGTATAAAGCAAATAAGCCTTACAAATCAATAATTACAAATTAACATTATATAAGGAAACTTTTGATTCTAAAGGATTCTTAAGATTTTTTAATTAGAAATTATCTCTTAATTTTAAAGGAGGTATTATTAATAGAGGTTGATTTTTAATTATTTTATTTGTAATTAATGTAATTTATAAGGCAGCAATAGGTGCTAATAAATCAAAAGGTTTTAGCGCCTATAGTTTGCTTAGTAAGCTAGCTTAGGCTAGGGACTTATGCCAAATGCGGGAAAGTGCCCTTGCTTAAACCCTTATTTAAGCATTGCATTGCACTAATTATCATTTGCATATCACGTGCCTTATTAATCAAATTAATCAATTAATAATCTATTAATGTGATTAGATTATAATTAGAATATGATTAACAACTATTTTTAGTGATTAGATTAGACTAATGGCCATTAATCTAATCTAATCTAATCATTTGACACACTGTATAAATTAAATAGTGCTTATATATTATAAACCTCTTCAAATCGGGTCTCTATATCTGATATAATACTAGTACAAAAGCCTATATTGATTAGACTTATTAGCTTTATTTCTATTATTTATACTTTTAGGTTTTGGATAATATTTTCGAAGCTTAGCTATTCCTTTTTCAATAGCCTATAAATAGTTAGTTTTAATACTATAGTATAATATATAATAAAAAATAAAATAAAATAAAACTTACTTGAAATTATATAGTTAACTTTTCAAGCTTATTATATAATATATATATATAAGGTATAATATAATATATAGTAAAGTGGTTTTTAGCTTGTAGTTTCGTTGTAGTTTCGACAAAAATTAATAGTATATATAATATTAATTTTAAATAATAATATATATTCTCTTTTTTTAAAGGGTTTTTTAGAAGAAGTATATTGTGGTGGGGTCACGTGGCACTGCACGTGATCTACGCGAAGGAACATAAATATCGTGATTCAGGACACCTGTACACTTAGTTCTTTAGTCAACAAATGCATCACCATTTGCACTCCCTCCAATTATTTGGTTGTACGCCTTGCCAATACTACTACAATATATTATAGCTTTAATAGGCTCTCAAAGGCTTATAAAGTTTTTAAGTATATAATAGGTCAAAGACTAGTTAGTCTTTTAATTTATATAATAATAGTTGGTATAATTATTTCAAATAATTAAATTAAAAAAAACTTATTAAGCTAAGGTATATTATATTTCTCTATATTAAAGGCCTTAATTTGAGCCTTTAATAGTTAAGCATTTTCTTAATTATATATAAGTTCAATAATAATCTTACAAACTTTTCTTTATATAAATAAATTTATTTAATAATTAGTATATTATTAATTAAATAATAAATATATTAAAAACTTACTAGTAGTTCTAGAATTATTATCTTCTAGTTCTCCTTCTTCTTTTCTTTTTCTTTGTTATATATGTTAATTATATAAGATATATCATAGTTATCTTTAATAATATTCTTTAAAATATCTTATATAACTAAATTTAATATATATGCTATATAAGGTATATCCCTTAAAAACTTTAACTATTTAATCTATAGTGCTTTATAAAATCATCTAATAGAGTGTTATTTAAAGAGGCATTATCTCTTGTAATATTATATAATAGTTAGTAATTGAATTTATAATTATAAAAATAAACTTACTTAGTAATTCTACACTCTAAATTATACTCCTTTAAAGCTTTTAAAAGTATACTATTTATATATACACTAAAATGTTTATTTAAAAGGTCTTTTATAGCTAATAAATAAGATTTTAATTCAAAATCTGTCGCAAATGTGAAGACATTGTTTGGAAATACTCTAATAAGCTAAATTAATGTGGGCGGGAGCCCTTATATATATAGTAGGCACCCCTGCACCTGATCACCTGACATAAGCCCCCAGGGGGGGGGCTACTCCAGTGCGACAAAATCCTTATTTATAAAATAATTAGAAAAATAATTAATACCTATTTAATTAATAATTAATAATGAATTAATAGACTTATATTATAATACCTAGGTAAGCGTCTTGATTTATAGCTGTTTATATGTCTAAAGTAAGTGAAAAAGCACTATTAATTTTTATATTATTATTTAATTCGACTTTAATTAAATCTTATGGAATTTGATATTGCGATTTTAATTTATCTATAAGCATTTTCGAGTATATAGCAAGTACTTGACTAAATAACTATATTAATATTATAATTTAAGGTATATAAGGGTATTTACTTATTTAGATTATTTAATAGCTTAATAAAGCTTTTAATAGTAACAAATTAAAAAGAAAAATTATTAGAAATAATAAAATTTAATAATAACTTTTTAAAGTTACTATTAGTAAATATAAATATAAGCTCCTTATTAGGCTAACTAGCGCCAAATAATTATTATAAGGTTAATTGGCCTAAATATCCTTATTATTAATTAAGCTATAGCTTATAGAGACAAGTTTTAAAAGGGGTTACTTATATCTCTTTATTAAGAATTTCTTATAAAGATCTCTTTTTAAAAAAACGTTTAATTATTTTTAAATAAAGAGATAAAGCTCAATTAATCCTTTTTACAATTAAGATGTAATTAAAACTTATCTATTTATTAAAGTCTTAAATCTTCGAAAGCTTATGTTACGGTTCTGGCATTCCATTCCATGTCACGTGGTCACGTGCACTAGCGCGGCTAGCATAGGCGGTGTGGAGCGGCAGAACTCGAGTATTTGTACGAACCGATCCTTTGTAAATAACCTCTTCTTTCCTTAGCTTTGAATAGTCGTAATTGGGACTATTCAACCAACGCACTTCGTGCTATGAATCTGGCGCTCGTGACAGCTTAAGTATAATAACTTATACAAAAGCTTTAAAGTTTTACAAGTTTTATTAAATGTCCTTATTTTAGCTAAAATTATTAAAGAAATAATGCTTTTTAGCTATTATTTTACCTCGGATAATAAAAGATAGTTTAAAGATGCGCTTAATTTCCTTTTTTATATTATAAAAGGATCATTTAAGAGTTTAATAAATGTAAAGAGCTACTTTAAATCTTATATTATTAAATAAACGCTAATCGGAATAGTATTGCTTGTTAAAGTAAGCTATATTACTAAAGGTATTAATATCACGCCTTTGCTTTGCTTATAAAACTAAATATAGGTTTCGGGATTCTAGTAACAAAGAAGAGTAAGCTTTTAATTTTAATTTTATTATATTAACTTAGCAATAAGATTCTAATATATTCGCTTAAATTTATAATATTATAATAAGTAAATAGTAATAATATCGCTTACACGAGTATTTTATCGACATTCTTTACATTTATAGCTTAGTTTATTTAAATAAAAGACCCATTGCCTATTATTAGGGTTATAAGCTAGGGTATTCGCGTCACCAATTAAGTGCTTTAGCGAAAAGGGAAAAGTCGAGATATTCCCTTCCGAAATTTCTTATTTAACTCTCTCTTGCTTATCTTTAGTATACTTATAATTCGAATTTATAGAAATAATATCAAATAATAAGTATTAAAGTAAAATTACTTTTTTATTTATAGTTTATTATATTATATCTTTTACTTCAAATCGGAGCAACTTAAATTATTTTACTCGCTCCGAGTAGCTAGCATTAATTTTACTTCTCGAAGTAATATAGTAAAAGGTTCTTTAATATAAAATACACGAAATCTTAGGTTATATATATTAGTTATATATTGGATTTAATATTCACTTAACTTACGATTTTTGTTTTTAGTAGCTATTAAAATTCGTTGTCGATCGATTTATATATAATAATTTAACTTCGCTATTAGATAAATAAGATACTTTAAATTTAGGAACTTGCTTTAATTTGTAAGGTTTTTTAACTAAAGTGTTTTTCTTCTTTAAAGCCTTTCTAAATAGATCTTTTCTTTTTGCTATAGTATTATATTAAATACTTTGTAGAAAATAGGATGCTTTATTATATTATATATATGCAAAGTTAAAAAAGGTTATATAAGGATATTGTTAGTAGACAATAAAGCAATGTGAACAATTTAGTAGATTTTAAAGAATATATTTAATATAAAACTAATCTTTACTCCTTTATTAAGTGCAAGTGAATATCTTTAAAGCTTATAACTTATAAAGATATAATATAAGTTAAATATTCCTCTATTAAAGGCCAATTGTTGCTCCGGGAGTTCTAGTGCTTATAAGTCACCTAATCCCTAGCATCACTAGCCCTACGCATACAGCCGACTTCCCGCATTTATAAGGATATTATTAATAAGCAATAAGGCAATATAAATAATTTAGTAGATTTTAAAAAGTATATTTAATATAAAATTAATCTTTGCCCTATGACTAAATGCAAGTAAATATCTTTAAAGCTTATAACTTGTAAGAATATAAGACAAGTCAAATATTCCTTTATTATAAGCTAAATGTTGCTCTAAGAGTTTTAGTGATTACAAGTTACTTAATCCCTAGTATTATTAGCTTTATATATATAGCCAACTTCTTGTATATTATATTACGGTTCTAGCATTCCATGTCATGTGGTCACGTGCACTAGCGCAGCTAGCATAGGCGGTGTAAAGCGGCAAAACTCGGTATTTATATATAAACCGAACCTTGTAAATAACTTCTTCTTTCTTTAGCTTTAAATAGTTATAATTAAGACTATTTAGCTTATATACTTTGTGCTATAAATTTGGCGCTTGTAATATAATTTAAAGCTTAATCTAATTCTAATCTTGCAAAGGATTTAAAATTAAATTATACAAATAAGATAACGCGTCGCCTTTATCTTATATTAAACTTAAATAAATTAAATTAAACAAATTATATAAAATAAGCCTTATTATATAAGCACAAATAAAAGAAATAGCACAATCTTATTATAAATTAAAGGCTAGCCTCGCCGCCAGTCCTTACAAATTTATAAACCTTCGATTATCTTATCCTTTTTTAATTCTTAAAAAACTCGAATTTAACTTTAAATATTTCCGATTTGCATTTTAATAAGACCTTGAATAACTTTATAAGCAAATCCTAGAAGCTCTCTATTAGCGGGATAATATAAAAGTAAAAGCTAAAGAATAACGCGCGTACTTAATAAAGCTATCTTTATAAAATAATTCCCTTTAAACCGAACTTCTCGAGATATATTAACAAAATCGATAAGCTACTTTAGCTAAATAAGCTTTTACCCGTTTTATAAAGCTCTTTAATCCCTTTATCTTTATATATAATAAAGATATAAGTTTCTTTAATTAGCTATCTCGTATTAAGAATAAGCTTTATAAGAATATAAATTATTACTTTATTAAATGGATAAAGCTTATATATATAAAAGGCTTAATTAAAGGTGAAGCTATAAAGTATATATCTTTATAATTAAGGGATAATGCTATCGATTTATATATAATTATATAAGATTTATTCGAGCACTTAACTTTTACTTATAAAAACTTAAACCGGTTATTTATTGCTAAAAACAAATTTAAGAAGCTTTTTATAAAGTCGACTTAATTATTTTATAAATTTTATATTAAATTCTTGCAATTAGCTTCCGAAGCTAAGGTTATATTTATAAAACTAAAGTATAAATTAAATAGCAAGCTCCTTTTTGCCTTCTAAAAAGTAATTATTTCGCATTTTAATACCGAATTAACCTTTTATAAATTTGCAAAGCAATATACAATTTACAACTAATCTTTAAAGGCTATTAAAGAATGCAAGTTACGTATATAAAAGCCTTGCAATGCAAATAAGATAAACACTTTTATTATAATTGCACTTGCAATTACAATTATAATTATAATTACTTTACTTATTACCCTTTATATAAATACTTTTTAAAATACTTTCTCGAAGCTTATATACTAAAATCCTTTGCGCTAATAATTAAGTAATACAAGTAAGTGTTTTATTTGTAAAGAGTCGGGATATAAGATATATAAATGCCCTTGTTATACAAATATTAAAGCTATTAAGAAGTCGAAGGAAGTTTTAAAACTTAAAGAGTTAAAGTTATCGGAAAACGATAACTTTTAAAGGAAGTTTTTACTTTAAAGTTATATAATATTAATAATTTATGCAAAGTAAACCTTAGTTAATTGCTTAAGGGGGATTCCTTTACTTTTTTATATATAATTAATAGCAATAAACTAAGAATAAAGATATATATATTTATTAATATTAAAGTAAATAGATATGCATTTATTAATACCGATTTTGTAGCTATAGCTACCCGATTCCTTAATACAAAAGTATAATAATTACTTATAATATGCAATATACGAGGATTTAATAATAAAATAGTATAACTTATTACTAATTATATCAAATTAATAATGCTTATTAATAAAAGATAATTAAAGGTTTATATGCTAGTTATAAAGCTAAAGGGCTAGAATATAATATTAGGACGCAAATAGGCTACAAAAATAAGAGTCTTAATTAATTGCAAGAATCGGTAATTAATATAGTTAAAAGATTACTTTAAAGATAAAGGCTAAAATTATATATTAGCAATTGCTAAGAAAAACTTCTTATTATAACCCTCGAATATTATATATTAAAAGGATGTCGATTAATGTATAAAGCTAATAGCTAAGGATACTTAAAAGCTAAAAGCTATATTTAAGCCTAAGTTGCAAATAACTTAAAGGACAAATTAAAAAATATATATAAGGACATATATAATAACTTATAAGGCCGAACTAATAAGCTTAAGCTATACGAGCAACTTGCAAAGGAGCTAAAATAACTTATAAAGCAATTTATTGCCCGGAAGGACGATTATATAATTAATATTTATAAAATTAGATATGCGGCTTTTTATATAAACTTAAAGCATTTAAATAATACGCTTTTCTTATTATCCTTATACGAATTAAACCGAGAGCTCGAAGACCGAAAACGAGTATAAGAATTAATAATAAAGTTAAATTTTACAGATTAATAACCTTATAAAACCGAATTGTAATAGCTATAGCGGATATTGCCGAAAGAATTTAAAGAATTTGCGGATATATTTTTAAAAATAGTATCAAATAAGCTATTACTATATTAGTTATATAATTATAAGATTTAATTTAATAATTTAAATACTAGTAAAATAAGCTATTCCCCCTTTTGCTAATAGTTTATATAAGAACTCGAAGAAATAAAGCAATTTTTAAAAGAAAACTTATATCGAGGATTTATCGAAGCTAGCTAATTACCTTTTATATCCTTAATCTTATTTGTTAAAAAAGTTAATAGATTTTTACGGTTTTATATCAATTTTCGGAGATTAAATAACTTTACTTGTAAAGATTAATACCTTTTGCCTTTAATCGATAAAACCTTAGCTTAATTAGCTAAAGCTAAAGTTTATATAAAGCTAGATATTTACTAAGCATTTTATAAGATTCCAATAAACTTTAATTTAATAGAGCTTATTACTTTTTATACTTATTACAAGTCCTATAAGTGCAAAGTTTTATAAGAAGGTTTAATTAATAGACTTATTATATATTAACGATATATAAACGATATTCTCTTCGATTACTTAAACGATTTTTATACTGCTTATTTAGATAATATTATTATTTATTTAAAAGACCCTTTAAAGCACAAATGCTATATATAAAAAGTACTTAAACGGCTTTATAAAGTAAGCCTTTAAGTCGATATTAAGAAGTCCGAATTTCGGGTTACTTGTATAAAGTTCTTAGGCTTTATCGTTTTTATAAATAATATTAAAGTAAACCCGGAAAAGGTTACTATTATTAAAAATTAAAAGGAATTAACTATAATTAAGGGCATATAATTATTCTTAAGTTTTTGCAACTTTTACTAGCGTTTTATTACAAATTATAGGCAAATAGCTAAATTATTAAATAAATTAACCTATAAAGGGTCCGCATACTTATAGATTATAAGCTACTAGTTTACATTTAACTAGTTAAAGTAAGCTATGCTTATAATACCGATCTTATAATATTATTATCCTAATTTGCTTATTATAATAAAAACTAATGCTTTAAACAGAGTTGTAATAAGGGTATTATCTTAATAAGACTTGTAAAGCAAGCTATAGCACCTTATAGCTTATTTCTCAAAAATTATATAATAAGCTTAGCTTAGTTATAATATTTACAACAAAGAAATGCTAGCTATTATTTAAGTATTAAAAAAATAGCATGCCGAGTTAAAAGGAATATAAATAAATAATCCCCTTTCGATTTATTTTAATTATAAGGCTCTTAAATACTTTATAACTACAAAGAAGCTATTTGCTAAGCAAGCTTATTAGGCAAAATACCTCTCTCGATTTTACTTTAAGCTTATATATTATATAAAGAAGGCAAATAAACGAGTAAATGCTTTAAGCAAGAAGTATAAGGATATTAAAGAATAAAGTAAAGCAATAAAGGAGTATAAAACTTAAGTTTTGCTCCCTCGAACGAAGATCGATTTAATAGTCGTATAAGACTTATAATTAGCCCTCGTAAAACTTATATAAGAGTTAAAACCCGAACTTATATAAGAACTAGAGCTAAAGCTTATAATAGACTTTATCTCTTAGCTATATAATAATATTTAGCTCTTAGATAAAATCCTAATTGCTAACCGAATATTACTTAACTTAATAAAGCTTTATATAAAGGCAGCATTTAAATAAGGACTTAGCAATTAAAGGATAGCTTATTATTATAATATAAGAAGTTATATATGCCGGATAATATACTTATAAATAAGATGCCTTTATAGATTGCAATTATTTATAAAGCTTATAATTAACCTCTTTTTAGCTATTTAAGGCGAACAAAACTATAGCATCTATTGTAATAACGTTACTATTAGCTAGATTAAAAGAAGGATATTAATCGGTATTAGGCTAATTATTATATTTGTTAGCAGTTGTATATTTTTAAGGATAAGAAACTAGGATTTTTGCACTTGTTACTTATACCGGATCGTCTTTAATAGTATATTATAGTCAACTTTAAAAAGTGCTTTAAAAGTAAAGCTAACTATAATATAATAGCTATATTTGTAAATAGACTAGGGAAACGACTAATTATAATACTTGTATAAGACACGATTATAGCTTATAAATTAGCACCCTTATTTTTATTGCTTATAATATAATATATTAAGATTTTAAAGACTATTATATCCGATTAAAGCCTTTAATTTATATCGGACTTCTAAAACGAGTTTTGCAAGCGTATTAGTATAAAGCTTAAGTTATTAACCGCAAATTACTTATAAATAAATAAATAAACTAAGATTATAAACTAATACTTTAATTAACAATTATAACCTTATATTAATTATTATTAAAATAACTAAGATAAATAAATATCGATTATAAATTACTAGTAAGCTTCTTTATAGTATAAAATTACTAGCTAATTACTATTTTTAACTAAAAAAGGATATAAACCACGTATATTATTCGACTAAGAGACACCAATTAAAGCTTATATGCCAAAAGAGAAGTTAAATTATATAAAGGCTAAAGCTTTAGTAAAACGATTACACAAATCTTAGAGTATTATATAAGGAAATATAGCTTAATTGCAAGAACAATATTTAATATAAGCAAATAAGCACTAGTAAGCAATTAATTTTAAAGTAAGTAATAAGGTTTAAGTTATAATAAAGTATTAGAAAAACGATTAACCGAGCTACAAATTAGCATAGCAAATAAATAGCTTATACGAGATTTTAAAGTAAATCGGGCATTCCTTTAAGCTTAAGTTGCTAAAATCGATTAAGGTACACTTAGTATTTTATACTAAAAAGCTATATAAAGACTTTAAAAACTTATTACTTAGCTAAACTAATCTAAAATATAATTTAATAAAAGTGTAAGAAGGCGAGGAGGAATACGAGGTATAAGAAGTACTAGTAATAAAGCTTCTTTATAATAAGCTATAATATCGGGTAAATTAAAATGGCTAAAATCCTAATCCTAATTAGTATTTTGCTTCTTTATTAAGTAATAGCCCTATTGCTTTATAGGAATTCTATTATGTGTACCCTAATTAACCGGGCCCTTTAAAGAACTTAGCATATTAGCTAAAATGCGCGTAAAAGGATAAGTTCCTTAAAGCTAAAGTAAATAATAATTTAGAAGAGGAATTAGAGCTTGAAAGTTAAGGCTGCCCTAAGAGAGGGAATTCCCCCTTTAAAGGCGGCTTAACAATTAAGGCAGCTATGTTATATAACTTTGCAAAAGGAGAATAATTATAGCTATTTCGAAGGCAAATTAAGAGGAAACTACGAAATCGATTATATAATTATAAAATACGAAGCTCGAGGACGAGCTTTTTCGAAAGGGGGGGGTAATATTATAGTTCTAGCATTCTATATCACGTAGTCACGTGCATTAGCGCGGCTAGCATAAGCGGTGTAAAGCGGTAAAACTCGGTATTTATATATGAACTAAACCTTATAAATAACTTCTTCCTTCTTTAGCTTTAAATAGTCGTAATTGAGACCATTTAGCCCACGCACTTTGTGCTATGAATTTGGCGCTCGTGACATATTACAAGTATACTCCCTTTTAAAATCTTGTCCTTAAAATTATCTAATTAAAGTCTTTGAAATAAGTTTTATTAAAAAGGGTAATAATATAATATAAGCGTTGTATAACTACTATAAATAGATAATGCATAGTATGCGATATAATTAGTCGAAACTTGCGTGGTATTAAGCTATGCAAATATGCAATTAGTTAATCTAAAAAACTAAAGAATAATAAGGGAAATAGCTTAGCTTATTGCTTCTTTGTATATTAATCTTAAATTCTTGAAAATATAATATATATATTTAAAAGCAAGTAAAAATTAATATTTGCATTATATATACAATTATTAAACTATATAAAAAGTGACAAAAAGGCTTTTAGAAGGTAAGCACTTAGAAGGCAAGTGCATTAATTGCTTCCGGAAATAGATTAGCGTCGAATTTAGAGTAGTTAATTGAA
>Ga0302221_10001806_pt1 | contig 13523 bp, 22 predicted proteins | sample II_Palsa_E2_1_FD_193517 | JGI IMG/M metagenome (GOLD analysis project Ga0302221, IMG submission 193517) | Peat permafrost microbial communities from Stordalen Mire near Abisko, Sweden - II_Palsa_E2_1 | ecosystem: Environmental > Terrestrial > Soil > Palsa > Peat permafrost | place: Sweden... | reverse complement strand
CCAAGCCCATTGACGAAGAACGTACCCATCTTCCAGAAGCCGCGCCCAGGTGGGGACCACTTACCAGTAAAGCATCTTTCATATGCCTCTTGCGCGGAAGTATGGGCGACGTCTTCATCCCAGGGGAGCTTGTACCGCATTGCGTGATCTTTTTGTATTGAATACATACCTTCTATTACACGGCGAAGGCCCTCCCAGAATCGCTCCTTGCTACCGTCTTCTTTACGCGCGCTGTACTTAGTAATCCAGTTGATCTCACCAAGCGTAACGTTACCGCCTACGGGGAATCCCCAGGCCGGCACACGGTCGCGGTACGTATTGCAGAACACGTCACTCAGGCGGAACGACAAAAAGTAAAACTCCTCATCACGCTCCGTGATAAATCCGGCTTTCGCACGGTCGGCAGCGTAAAGATAGAGCCCAGGTATAAACTCTTTCGACGGGTCAACACTCATTTATGCAGGTCAAGCTCCTCTGCGTTCGGACGATATACACCGTCTAATGCAACGATCCGACAATCAACGACGCCGGCCGGAAGTTTTCCAATTGTCCCATTATACATTAGAAAAATGGCACGAGTCATTGCGCCAGTATCATCGTATTTGTCTTCTAGCGTGTACTCAATAAGCACACAACGCGGTGCCGGCGTTTCCACCGGCACCGTAACGATTTGACTCATCGTGTTTAACTTGTCGCCTAGGAGGCTGGCCAGTCTCCACCAGCACAACCGTAATTACCGTTGAAGCCGGAGGCGAGATTACCAGGGAGCCAGTTGCCGTCGAGAATGACACCTGCAGGCGCCGCTCCGACGTAACGTTCTTGAGACAAGACACCGGCGGCGCGAATCTCCGTTTGCGTCACACACGGAGCGTAAACCGCATTGCCGAGGACGATCTGATCGAAGGCTGCAGTCGCTGCAGTTGGATTACTAGGCGCAACAGTTGGCGTAAGCGGCGCAGCCGGCGCTGGAACGGTAACTGGCGCGACGGTAGTTGTCGTAGTCGGGGGCGGGTAGTTCGGAAATGCAGAAGCCGAACCAGTTAGTGATAGGGAAACTGCAGCAAATGCGGACGCGAGAAAAACCAGCATGCCGGTTGCCCTCATGCGCTTTCTGTTCTTCAACTTTTACCTCTTTCGTTTGTGCCAGGTGTCCCTGTCACTTGGTTGTTATTTGATTATAACACGTTTACAGGTAAGCCGGTAGCGCTTCCTTGAAAGCGGCTAGCGAAGATTCTGATGACTCAACAAGCCAGTTGGGATTGTTGTTGATTTCGAACCACATAAAGCCACTGAGCTGAGACGTCGGCAACCAGGCGAAGAAGTCGGTGATCCAGGCAGCCTTGCTGCCGCCTTCTTCTACGCAGGAGGTTTCACAAATGAGAATCTCCTTGGAGGTAATGGCGCGTAAAGCGTCTAAGCTTCCATTGAATATGTCAGCTGCCGACGTCCAAGAATTACCACCCCAGTTGTAACCGTCCAAGCCGACCATCCAACAGTAATTGTTGCCTGGGTAACACGACTCCAGAGACGGCCCTTGTCCCCATTCAACATTCGGGCACCAGACCCACTTCACGTTGGTGCACTTGGCGGTCTCAAATATGCCGTGCACATGTCGCCACGCCTCGACGTATTGCGCTGCCGTGTTACCGTTCTCACCGACGCACCACGAGTACCAGTTACCGTTCATCTCGTGTGCGAAGCGCATAAACAACGGCTTACCCCACTTGGCGATTTGCTCAGCCCACGTCGTGATAAGGCTATCGTACTTGCCAGCGATTATTTCGGCTAGCGTGATCGGCTGGCTGGTACTCCAGTCGGTCGGTTGCCATGTGAGCATCACTTCGAGCCCGGCGTTTATCATTGCCGTAGGCACTACGTCATCAAATGTCGGCGTCGTGAAGTCGATGTAATAGTTAGCTATGCTAACCTTTTTACCGACCTCATTTTCAAACGCTACCAGTTGCGATATGTCATCGGGAAGCCCGTTGACGGAAGCACCGAATGTATGTGTCATTTTATTCCTTTCCTAAAAGCAGCGAGAGAGGCTGCTGTTGCATCTACGTTCCAGGCTAGATTATAGCCATTGAGTTTATTGCCAATCGCGAACCAACTGAAGCCGGCAACAGGCGCTTCATGGAGCCAGACAAAGAACTGGTCGAACCACTCTGCGAGGTATTTGTCTGCCCATCCTGCGCTAGTCTCCACACATCCAGTCTCGCAAATCAGAATAGACTTGCTTGTGAATGCACGTATCTCGTCTAATGTAAGGTCAAAAAGCGCGGCAGGCTGTTGCTGCGGCGCACTGCCGACAGAACCGTAGTTGAACCCATCTATACCTATTATGTCGCAATAAGCATCACCTGGATAAAACTGTTCAACCGGCAGTACATCTCCGCCGATGATATTAGGGCACCAAACCCAACGGATATTGTGTGCGCCGGCATCCCTAAAGATTCCTACGACATGCCGCCACATAGCGCGAAACTCGGCAGGTGTATTGTGACCTTGTGCGCCCCACGAATACCAATTGCCGTTCATCTCATGAGCAAAGCGCAACATTAGCGGTTTGCCCCAGTGCGCGATTTGTGTTGCCCAGACGCGAAGCAACGCGTCATGCCGGCCATCAAGAATGTCGGCTAGTGTGATGGGATGGGCATAGTCCCAATTTGTCGGCTGCCAAGTAAGCATCACGTCCACACCGGCATCAATCATATCGGTAGGCATTATATCATCGAAGGCCGCCACGTTGAAGTCAGCGTAATAATTCGCAAAGTCAACCGGCTTGCCCACCATTTTCTCGAAGGCTTGCAACGGAGCAATGTTGCTAGGCAGCCCGCCGATCGACACACCGAAAAGCTTTGCCGGTTGAATAGATGGCATACGCAAAATAGACGGCATTCCCTGAGAGAACGCGCGCTGAGGTGATGCCGCCAAAAGTGCTGCGGCGCCAATTGCGCCTCCAAGGAAATGCCGCCTAGTAATCATCAGAGTGTGGTTGTCGTTGGGGCAACCGTTGTGGTGGTCGGAGCAATCGTTGAAGTCGTCGTTGAGGCGGCTGTGGTGCTCGTGGTCGTCGTCGGCGCAACGGTACTGGTAGTTGTGCTTGGGATGGTTGTCGTCGTCGTGGTGGGCAACGTGGTGGAGGTGGAGGTTGTGGTAGTTACCGGCACCACCAGTTGAATAGTGACGGGATCAATCGGTGCGAAGTTGAAATACCCAGCGGCAACATCTGTTGTCACGTACGATTCAAACTCGGCGTCCGTCATCCAACCCTGCACGTCAATACGGAACCGCTCATTATCGATCCCGTTTTGCTCTGAGTCCTGTACGAATACCGCGCTGAAGTTATCGGCTGCCCAATCCTGAAGCCACGAATCACCGTTCGTGTCCATGGGTCCGCTATAAGTTTGCGGCGCCGAACCTTCATCGTTTACGTTCAAATTGCCTTGCGTGTAACCGAGGTCACTGTACGGAACTACCCAACCGCCGGCGACATAATCGCTGTCAACATTTGCCGTTAGCTCGCTTTGCCCGGTTGCGATATCGCTTTCTACACGTGCCATGTACTGCGCATTAGTTTCACCGTCAGGCGTATCTTCGCAAGCAAAGAACTCGTAGCAATTTGCGTTAGCTGCCAGGTCGTAAGTCTGCACGAAGTGCCCGCTTGGGCCGGCCTCAAGAATGAATTGGTAAAGGCCGGTGGCTGCGTACGCCTGTATAGTTGCCCAGGTCGAATCCCAATACTGATTATCTCCAGGGCAACCCGGTTGCGTATTGACAAGCGGATTAGCAACGATTGGCGTACCATTACAAACGCCATTAGCACCATCAGCAAATCCGGTTACCTCAGCGACAACCGCCGTATCACCTTCTTTGATAAGGACTGGTTGTGCGCCGCTGAGCAGGTTGTCGATGCCGTTATCGAAGATTATAAGGAACGGCTTGGTCGGCAACCCGGCGTTATTTCCATGAAGCCATGCGATGTATTGCGTCATGTCGATGGACTGATAACCTTGTCCCTTTAGCCAGACTAGCTGGTTTGTGAGTTGCTTAGTACTCACGCTTTCAGGGTCGCTGGCGTTGCACGGGTCGCTCTTTGTAGAGCAGCCGTTGTTTAGTTCGTGGTAAGCAAACACCGGAACATTAGTGACTCCACTAGACACGACTGTCGTCGTAGTTGTCGGCGCCATAGTTGTCGTTGTCGTAGGCGCTTTCGTTGTTGTCGTTGTCGCGGCCGTTGTAGTGGTCGTGGCTCTAGTTGTCGTTGTCGTAGCGCCACAAGTGACGTCACTCAACACACCGCCAAGAGTGCCTTGAACGCAGGTTACTGGCTGGTTTTGACCTGGCGACAATGCGCTAGTAGGGAATGTAACTGTAGCGCCTATAGCGGCGCCTGACATGGTCAAAATTATGGCTATTGTCCCAATGGCCGTGCGGTGTAGGGCTTTACTGCGCTTCAAGTTATCTCCTTAGATTTGAATGAGCAAAATGCTCGGTTTACGGACGATGAAGCCGACGACGAAATGTAGTAAGCGTTGCTACTCCGGCGAACGCTAGGCCTACGCTGAGAATAACTATTCCAGCGAGACCGAATCCGGTAAGCGCTAATGCGCCACCAGCGCCTGTTCCTACTGTTGCGATATGACCGTACACTATTTCCTCCCTTCTGCTGCTATCTGGGCTGCCCACAAGTCGGTTTTACGACCTGTCAACACTGATATCCAAGACCAAGTAAACCAAGCAGCTCTGATCCAAGCAAAAACTTCCTGCGGGATCAAGGCCAATGCCATTAGCATATCCGCTTTTGACTTATGCGGAATACGAAGTGCTGCTCTAAAGTCTAGCATGATAAACAGGACCGGGAACATCCACCAATAGTGCATGAGGCGAACATGGTGAGTAAAGACTAACTCGGCTGCTATTAATGAGACCCACGCTATTCGCAACCAAGCCGCTAACATCCCGACGGCTTGCTGGCGCCAATCAATCATCGTCTGCTTATTGAAGCCAAGCCGTTTCAAGTCTTGCGCCGTACCGATTTGCCACTTTAGCCGTTGCGCCCACAAGGTTTTCAATGTTGTCATAGCGCCGGTATAAGCACGCACCGTTGCGCTCACTCGGCATTGGTAGCCCATTCGGCGCAAACAATAAGTCAGGTAGAAGTCTTCAACTGCAGACTCGTACGTCCACGGCCCTTCGCTCCAGCCCTCGACCGCTACGACTTCTTCCAAGGCGCTCGCCCTAATGGCGCAAGCCGTTCCTGCTAAAACAGATGTCCAGCGATCCTTGCGCGCCAATGCCGTGTCGGTCCAACGGCTAAACTCAAACTTCTGAAGACGGACCCAGGCAATTTCTCTCCAACGCATAACCGGTAAGTCTTGAGGTGCGGTAGGAAGCGTCCCATTGACTGCCAGCTTACGAATCTCTTTAGGCGTCAGCATGGTAAACTTCGCACTTACGCCGGCGACACGCTTGTCCCTAAACTCGTCGACCCAATCCGCAATAGCGGTAGGTGGCAAAAGTGTATCGGCGTCAATAGTAATGTACAGGTTTGTGACGGCGCGGGTAAGGTGCCAACCTTGATTCAAGGCGCCTGACTTCTTGTGCGTGTTATTCACGGTCTCGAAGACCGTCACGCCTGGACAACTGCGAGCAACCGCCACGGTATTATCTGTGCAGTTATCGGCTGCTACTACTATGCGCGCCGGCTTGAACGTCTGATTGAGGCAACTTTCTAACACGGCCTTGATGGACGCCTCTTCGTTGTGGGCCGCTATCAAAACGGTAACAGCCGGCCTCGCGCCAAGAACCGGTTTCGGCTCCCGCATCTTTGCCATATAAAGCTGTCCGTGTGTCTGGAAGTTCATAGATTAAACTGTAGCATGCATCCGGCGCCTTCGTACGATTGGCTTCTCAGTCTTCCTGTACCGTCGCGTCGGCAGGCTAGGCCGTAAGTGCCTAGTAGACGACATTGCGTGACAACACGGGCCACCTGGGCTAGCAATCGTACCCTTTGAGGTCCTTGCCTGCCCACCGTAGATACGGCGCTGGGGCAATCTTCATGCCTTCATTGACTGGAACCATCTTGAAGTAATACTTGAACCATACGTCATCAACAAACTGCGCTGCGCCATAGCGCTCAATCAATTCACCGTACTGCCGCCAATGCGAGCCGAGCATCGCTGGCAATTCCGGCGCGGCGCGGTACGCCTCTAACCCGTTGACTGCTTTCCGCACCATTTGCTCAGGAGACCGGTATGGGAAATGACGAATCATCAAAGGAGATTTTTCGGTAAACGGTGCGCGTCCGTCAATTGATACACCATGATTACCGGGCCATATCTGTGCGCTCGGCGACCATCTATATGCGACTTTGTTTAGCTGATTACGTTCATCGGCCCGGTACATCATTGACACGACAGGGCGTGGGTCTGCACTATCTAATGCCGTTCGAAAATGATTATACATCGGCACGCTAACGGCTTCAATGCCTCGCGGCACAAGACGAAGTTCCTCCGCCAGGCGATCACCGTTAGCGTACCAAATCTCATCAGCATCGAACGGTACAATCCAATCTGCACCGTATTCGTGCGCTTCAGCCGCGAGCGCGCCCATCTTCGCTGCCTGGTAATAACCAGGCTCATCGTCAACCTTCAACACGAGCGGAATCGGCAGTATTCCCTGTAACTCCTCGAGTAGTACGCCGGTATTGTCTACACTGCGATTGTTAGCAACGATTATCCCATCAACGCCCTCGTCAACGAGTTGACGAATTGTTTGCCCAACGATGTCTTCTTCATCGCGCATCATCGAAACCGCCCAAACCTTCTCGCGATCAACCATGTCGCACCGTTATCGACTGAATAAGCGTGAATGGACAACCCTCATTAGGACATGAGCCACATTCGTCGAAGTCCGCTTTCGGGCTGCCGCACCGTCGGCAAATTACTTCAGGCTCGCTAGCCACGTGGCAAGCCCTGTATTGCTGCTAATATGGCATATGTCGCTTGCAACTGTGCGTTTGCCATATAAAGCATTGCTTCATTATGCCAAGCAGGAGGTAACGAATTAGCCTTTTCCTCAAACTGCACTGCCGACCTCAAATGCGTATCACTTGCCTGTAGCATTAGCACCTCGTAACGACGCCGACCAAACGGGAGCCATTGCAACACGAATCGATGACGTCAAGGCATCTAAAGGCAACTCGAAGAATGGCGTCTTGTCTTTCTGCAGAGTAACAGCCATGCCTTTATCACTAATACAGCCATATGTAGCACCGCGATAAGCGAATACACGTTCACCGACTGCTAAGTCACGTTCTAACCAATTGCACTCCTCACGCGTTACAGCGCGTCTCAGCCACAATTCCATTAGTAACCCTTTCCAGTTCGTACAAGCCCAATATGCTCAACTACCGGCGGTGCATCAAGCGATTCCTGCCAGAAGCCGAAATGATAGCCATCCTGTACAAGGCTAATACCAAACTTACCTTCCGACTCCGGCGGCTCCGGCCAACCGCGCGTAGTAAGTTCACGCCGGTAAAGGCACGGATTAGTCGTAAAGAATTTCTTGTGCGCAACGTAGCTGAAGCCACATGCCCAGCCCGGATATTCGTACGTCACGAGTTCGAAGTCGTCCGGGTGCACCTGAATTATCCCGCCGGCACGCACCTCCTGGACGCTCCACGGTTGGCGGAGTAATGCTAATTGCGCGAGGTCAGGCACTTCGTCAAGCACGGTTTCCATTTCAGAAAGATCAATATCCTGATTGAAAACAAAGTCGCCCTCGAGGTGGAAAACGTGCGTAACGTCAGCAGGTAATTGTGCAACGTAATCCCAGCCAGTTTGTATTGCACCACTAAAACCCAATCGTTTGAATGCAAGACGCGCTACGTATCCGGACGCATTTGCCTCTTCGCATACAGCGCTCCAGTAATCAGAGTTGCCAATGCAATCTACGACGATAAACTGGTGAGTGATATTGCCAATCAAGTGCTTCATTGCACTATCAATTGTACGCTTGAGATAATCAAGGCGAGGTGTGTCAAGCCCGACATTAGGCTCGGCGTCAGTTATCACCATCAATGCAATACTCATGTTGTCACCGGCGCAAAGTTTAGTAGGTCTGGGAATCTAATAACTAGGTCATCAACAAAAGCAACAGCATCCCAATGTGCGCCATTGCCTTCAGCCGACGGGTTGTCATAATACCACTCCTGTAAGCACAGTGAAACTTCTGCCTCAAACTCGGCGCGCGTAATCATATACGCGACGCCAACTTAACGACCACCATTACCCAAACAATTATGTCGGCGAGACCGAACGTCATCTTCAGTATCATTTCTGTTCCATCCAAAAGACTCCTATCGCTTCTGCCGTCTCATTATATGGTAGCACGATTTCGTCCTTGATGAGGTCCCCCCACACATTGCGCACGTCTCGTGCCGTCCAGGTAGAGATATGCTCTTCAAATGTGTTGCCAGCGTATTCGCCTTGCGGATAAGGCATGACAGGTATGCTAATAATGGCGTGCTCCCAAGCAAAGCGCTCAACGGCCCAGATGGCGTCGGCTGCCGTCATGTGCTCGAGTACATCCCCGAATATGGCGAGGTCATACGGCTCTTCTATCGGCAACACTTCCAGCACGTTTCCGACAATAACTTTGTCATACAGCTTCAGCAAATTGAATTGCTCAACGTACGGCTCCCATATCTCGATAGCCGTAAAGTGTGCATCCGGTAATACAACATCGCGCAACAGTGCGGCATACGTGCCGCTGCCTGCACCGACATCGAGCACAGTTGCTATTCCACCTGTCTGACGTACTTTCTCCTTGATCCAGTCTTTGCCGAGTGCAGAACTATACGGCATCTTTCACCGGCCCGGTTGCACGGTAATGCGTTGACAGTCGCTCACTAATTTGATACATTTTCTTGTAGGTGCGTGTTCCATTAGTAGCATGGATCGTCAACAGGTCACCGTCAAATGTAATGTCTGGGAAGCCTACCTGATCGAGTAACTGTTGGCTAAACTCCTGCTCATTACCACCCCATTCTGTCACTAGCAAAATACCGTTGCCATTGCGCGCGAATGTAATTGGTATACTGTGGAACAAATCTGGTTTACTCATCGATACCGCCTAGCTATCTCATCATGGAGTTCCTGATTACCGACTGTCTTCATATTGCGCCCAGACAGCAACACAGGCCCGACGTGATAAATTGCGCGAGGCGCTTTACCAATTACCGCATTCGCGTTCTGCCAGCAATTCAGCCATAAGTCCCAGTCTTCCCATGCCGGCAATTCACGAAACCCACCTACGTCAAGGAACATGCTACGCCGCACTGCTGTACCGATTACCATCCAATTATTGTCGAATAGCGACGGCCAAGCCGGTAAAAACTCCGGTGCTGTTTTTCGGCTTACGTCATTTGGGTCGCAGAACGTTGTCTTAGGCTGGCGCAAATCACCGTGCCCGGCAAGTACGCCCTCAACGTAATTAGCATTTAGTGAATCATCGGCATCAAGGAAAACAAGCCAGGTACAACGCGCTTCTTCTGCTGCAAGATTACGCGCCTGCGCTAATGTGCCTTCATTTAGATGTACATGCGATACCTCAAACGCTTTTACACCCATACCATTAGGACGCTTCAAATAACGGTATGCCGCGTCTGCCGTCGCAATTCCACGGTCCTCCCATTCCTTCGCGCCGTACGTACTAACGCAAACAGATACAGCCGTCATTTCCACCAGCTTGCTTCCATCCCACAACACCAACACCAGATGCCATAAACAATAAGCACCAACCCAAATACTGCGCGCGACCTCATGCGTAACATCATATCAGGATTGGAATATCCCCACACAAACCACAATGTCTAAGAGGGAACATCGGGCACACAGGCCATAGCGTGCAACACTGAGCGTAAACAATAGGCCAACGCTCAATCGCCCCGGTAGATGTTTTGACATCTAGGTAATCCTTCATCGCGGACTAGGTCTTTTGTCGACAATATCAAGCACCTTGATCTGGCAAGCACGGAACTCACAAACGCCATCGACGTTTATCCAAATGACTTTACCATCTTCTTTGATGATAACTTCAACGTCTCCTTGTGGGGCTGTAATGTCTATCATGCCGGCCACTTACGCTCGTATATTAACTGGCCTTTTTCAAAACCGCGCTTCTTGAATGCCTTGTCTTTGGCTGAATCCGTTAGCGGCGAATTATGCGCCATCGCTAGGCTAATTGATTGCACGTTGAACCCACCTCGCTCTGCTGCCCGGCAAAGGTCTGTTTCCTCATATGACCATGGATATCGTATGTCAAACCCGCACACATAATCGAACCACTCACGTCGTACGAAAAATGCCGCACCGCACACCCAGTCATGAAGCCCCCACTTAGTAATCTCTTCTTGTGGTTTATTGAACCGTTCGCCAGTAATTACTATTTTCACATCGCTGTTGAACACTTCAGCGACTTGTGCCATAAACGGCCCGTCAATTTCCGTATCCGGATTTATGAAACCAATTACAGGCGCGCAGCCAAGCTCTGCTCCGGTATTGCATGCTTCCGCATAAGTTATCTTATTTGCTCGGTTATTGACTTGCTGGAACGTATATGGCATGTCACTAAAGCCATCTAGTGCTGCGCGCAGTTTTTCTGCCTGCTCCTCATTCCTGTCGTTATGTGTCACCGTCACGATATTGATGAAGTCAACGAACGGCCAGGTGAGTAACTCTGGAATCGCCAGATGCTTTGCCTTTAGCGTCATTCGCGAACCACATGAACAACGAGGCGCATTAGCATATGAGCGCACTTCCTTTTGACAGCCTACGCATTCCCACTGTTGCATTTTAGAACGGGCCTACCCAACCGGCGATCTGGCACGCAATTTCAGCAACACCTCGCGCGCCCCATTCTTTACCTGCTTCACGTAGTAAAAACACGAGATCAGCATCTACGTCTTCGAAAGGTACATGTAAACATGGTGTATTAGCCGCCAGAGCCGGAGTGGCCGCCGCTATAAACTCGGCCCTACCGGCATGTCCGTGTTCGTCTGCGGTGCGCTCTTCGGCAATCCACTCGAGTATAATGTTCAATTTGTTATTGAGAACACTACTCGGAATATGTGCGCGCGTTAGTGGCTCGAACCCAGACGATAAAGGCACGCCAGGCGGGCCGTCAAAAGGCGATACTGCTGCTGAAGGCGTTGAAGCCCATGTGCAACCTGGACCTCGTGCATCTCTCAAAGGTTCACCGGCTGGGAAGTCATTCTCTGGCACTATGTACCCAAGTTCATCAAGATATCCGCTTGGATCAAGCGCGCATTGGTCGCTATCACGGGTTGAGGTTACAATTGCTGACAGCGCTTTATATCCTCGATTAGGATAATGGCGAAAGTGATTCCCGTGTGCACGATACATGTCGGCGTCTTGCGGCAGGCGCCCGGCGAAGTTGCCTTCCTCATCAACAACCAAGAAGTCAGATTCAGCACGTTGTATTATGTCACCTTGTGACCCATTTGCATCTGGGCGCGTCGAAACAATGCGTACATTATTTACAAGCCCACCTTTTGATAGATGCGGGCCAAAACGGAACCTGTCACCATCAGCAAATACCCACGTTGCATGTTTACGACCCATTGTCAGCTTCCTCTAGTGGTGGCGCAACAGTCACATTTACTTCGACCATATCGGTCGACCGAATAAGCTCTTCAGGATGTGCCGTCCAATATGCCTCTTCGGATTCAGGAGTTATATCGTCATCAAAATCATACGTATAACTCGCCGTCAATAAAACAGTTACCCTCTTAGGCATTACGCCTTGCCTTTCTGTAACACCGCTCATGATGTAAACCATTCGCGACTTTCGGCCGCTCATCAATAACTGTACCACAGTCGACGCACATTGGACGACGTGCCGGCGCAGGTGCCAGGCTCATTGCCTCAGCAGCCACGGCGCTAAGCCGCTTTAGTATGTCACGGGCCATTTCTATAAACTCACGGTCACGCCCGCCGCGCGTAGCTTGCATTCCCGTCGGGTCGGATATCGTGCCGGTTCCTTTCGGCCCACGGCTTCCGCCTCGCCCGTAACGTGCGAGGTCTTCAATTGTTGGCAACCTGTCGAATATCGCATCGACATCGCGATGCGCTAAATCGCGTCTCAAAACGGTAGAGCGTCCGCGCCGCCCTCATTACTCCAAGATGCTAATTCCTCATCTGACGGCGATTGTACCTGTTCGACAACACAATCAGTCTGCACTCCGCGTGGCAACTTCCCGGCATCAGGAACCCACGAGTGTGCATTATCCGCACGGTCTTCTTGCACTCGCGGCTTCTGTGCTTTCTCTTCTGCCTCACGTGCGGCCGCGCGCGTAACTGCGACGTTATTTGCCTCCTTGATTAAACGCTGTGCCTCACGCAATTCGTAGAGTGCACGATTTGCGGCTTGCGTCTCAACGATGAGAATCATTATGTTGAGACTTTCAGTTTGTACATTATTACCTGAGAATGAAAGTTTTTTACGAATCTCCTCTAGCTGAATAGCAATATCTAACAACTCAGTTGCCGTCAAACGCTGGTAGCTCATCAAATCGCCTCCCTAAGTTTTTCCATTAGGTCCAAAGGCACGCTAATAAATGGTGACCCTTCAGGTTGCTGAAAGTCGGCGAGTGCTTTAGCAGCTGTCCATAAACGTGCCGTCGCAGCAAGGTCCGCATCAGACATTACGTTCAGGTGTGCGTAAAACTGCGTAACAACAGCAAGTACCTTGAACTCCTCATCATGAAGCGGAACTTCCCGCTCCAACACGTCGGCCGGTGCTAAAGCCTGTTTGCCAAGCTCTGCTCCCAAGCTGTCGCGTATAATAACGGCCAACTGGTCTCCGGCATTGGCCCGAAGAGACGATGTAGCCTTAACTTCAGCCCAACAGGTCTTCATTGATCATTCACAGCGGCCCTGTGCGCCCGTGTACGGCTCGAAAGCTCCCTCAAGGCTACTTGCCTACCATCAACGGGAACTGACGACACGCGAAGTTCTAGGCCCTCCTGCTCATGCAAGTCGAGATAGGCTGTCACTGCCGGGTTCATTGCAACTCCGTTCTAATTGTTGTGCGGCCTCTGGCCATAATCGTGCACCACGGACTTCCGCCACCGGACCGGCCACGTGTACGCGGCATTGTCGCACTTCCCCACGCGCTTATCTCGTTGCGATCACCAATTGCAATTGGATGGCGGTGCTTAGACCTGCCAAGGAACCGCTTCGGATGTCGGCGATACCACCTGGCGTCATGCTCAACTGCTCTCATGCGGATATCTTAGCACACTCGGCTAAGCACGGTAAAATACTCAAGTGGATAATCTGTACAGTAAAGCTAAACCTAGCCTTCAATCGTGGCAAACACCGCCAGCATTGTTCAAACAACTTGACAATGAGTTTGCTTTTACAGTCGATGCAGCTGCGTCTGCCGAAAATGCTTTGTGCGCTAAATATTGGGACGAAGAGATCGATGGCCTTGCG
>Ga0302221_10001804_pt1 | contig 13534 bp, 9 predicted proteins | sample II_Palsa_E2_1_FD_193517 | JGI IMG/M metagenome (GOLD analysis project Ga0302221, IMG submission 193517) | Peat permafrost microbial communities from Stordalen Mire near Abisko, Sweden - II_Palsa_E2_1 | ecosystem: Environmental > Terrestrial > Soil > Palsa > Peat permafrost | place: Sweden... | reverse complement strand
ATTCGACAAGGGCTGGGGACAGTACAACTCCTTGCAAGTGAAAGTAACGAAGCGCGCTTCGCGAAACCTGAGTTTCCTCGCGTCCTACACCTACGGGCACAATATTGATAATGGCCCGGCTCCGTTCGACGTGGGCCATGTGGGCAACAACACACCGCAGAATCCCTACAATCTGCAAGGCGAGGTTGGAAATGCGGACGATGACATTCGTCACAATTTCGTGTTCAGCGGCCTCTACCGCTTGCCCATTGGGCATGGCCAAAGATTTTTTGGTGATTGGGGCAACGTGCAGGAGTTCATTTTGGGCGGCTGGCAAATTAACGGAATCTTCGTGGCTCGCACAGGTCTTCCGTTCAACGTCGTGTTCAATGGTTCCAATTCGAACTGTGCCGGAGTGCGGCCGGATCTGAGCGGGCTGCCGTTTTATCCGGGAGGAGCCGGCTTTTATTTCAACCGGGCTGCGTTTGAGCCTCCGATGGGAAGTTCGGTCGATTCGTGCGCGTTTGGTGACGCGGGACGCAATATTCTCAATGGTCCGGGGTTTGTGAATGCGGATTTCTCGCTGTTCAAGGAGTTTCCGATTAAGGAATGGAGCAAACTGCAGCTCCGGCTCGAAGCTTTCAACCTGACCAATTCGCCCCACTTTGCAAATCCTAACTCGGACATGGGGAGCCCGTCCAATTTCGGTGTGATTACACAAACGACAGGGAACCAGCGAATTTTGCAGATCGCTGGGAAGTTCATTTTCTAGGGCGTTTGAGAAAACCGACGTGGCCGGCGTTCTTCATGCCGGCTGGATGCACGAAGCGGGAGCAAATCTTTCGAACCACGGAGACGTTCAGTAGAATCGTTTAGCCACAGAGTGACCTTGCACGTGCTTAGAATCCTGTTAAACCTGTAAAACAGGCGGAAGACCACGGATGACTTTAACGACGGTTGTGATCGCTGGAGCGCGATTGGTTCGATTGGCGCCGGTTGATCTGGTCATCGTCGTTTTCTATTTCGTTCTCGTCCTCGCCATTGGTTTTTACCTGAAGGGCCGCTCGAACACGGGAGAAGATTTTTTCTTGGCCGGGCGGGAGATGACTGCGTGGATCGCGGGCCTCAGCTTCCTTTCGGCAAACCTTGGCGCGCTCGAGCTGATGGGATGGGCCGCGGCGGCGTATCAATACGGCATCCTGGCCGCGCACTGGTATTGGATTGGCGCAATTCCCGCCATGCTGTTTCTGGGCATCGTGATGATGCCGTTCTATTACATCTCCAAGACGCATTCCGTTCCGGGATATCTGAAGCTGCGATTTGGCGAATCGAGCCGGGCGCTTTCGGCCATTTCGTTTGCGTTCATGACCGTGTTGATGAGCGGCATCAATATGTACTCCATGGCGCTGGTGATGAAGGTGGTCCTGGGGTGGGACATCAACTTCAGCATCTGGGTGTCGTCCATCACGGTAGCGGTTTATGTGACGCTCGGCGGGCTGCGCTCGGCGATTTTCAACGAGGTGCTGCAATTCATTTTGATTTGGGCCGGGGCCTTGCTGATTCCGATCCTGGGGCTGGTGGAAGTCGGAGGTTTCCGGGCGCTGCAGGCGCAGGTGGCGCGCAACGCTTCGGCGGAGTACACGCACTTGTGGTCCACGCTGGGCTCGTTCAGCGACAACCCCATGGGAATTCATTGGACGGGAATCGTGTTCGGGCTGGGCTTCGTCATTTCGTTCGGCTATTGGACCACCGATTTCCTGGTGGTGCAGCGCGTGCTGGCGGCGAAGGACCTGCGCTCGGCGAAAATGGCGCCCATCATCGGCGCGGCGTTCAAGATGTTTGTGCCGTTCATCGTGATTCTGCCGGGTCTGCTGGCACTCGCGCTGCTTCCGATGAAATTGACCGGCGAAGGCGCCGCGGTCGCGAGTGGTGGGCACAGTTACAACGAAGTGCTTCCGCTTATGCTCGCGCGCTATTGCGGGCCGGGCTTGCTGGGGCTGGGAATTACGGCGCTGATCGCTGGCTTCATGTCCGGGATGGCCGGGAACGTGAGCGCGTTTTCTACCGTGTGGACCTACGACATCTATAAGGCGTTGATCAAGAAGAATGCGACGGACGCGCACTACGTGTTGATGGGGCGCTGGTCTACGGTGCTGGGAGTGCTAATCAGCATCGGAACCGCCTACCTGGTGATGCAATTCCTGAGCATCATGGATTACGTGCAGGCGCTCTTTAGCTTTTTCATCGCGCCGCTATTTGGAACGGTGATCCTGGGAATGCTGTGGAAGCGCGCCACTGCGGCGGGAGGATTTTGGGGATTGCTGGCCGGGACCCTGTCGTCGGTGGGCATGTGGGCCTGGGTGAAGGTGGACCCGGCGGCGCTGCGCTACGTTGCACTTTCGAGCCACGCGCGGGATATGGCCGAAAACATGTATCGCGGGTTGTGGTCCTGGATTATTTGCGTGGTGGTGACCGTGGTTGTGAGTTTGATGACCAAGCCCAAGCCCGATAGCGAACTCAATGGCCTGGTTTACGGCGTGACGGACATTCCGGCCGAAGAGCAGGTGGCGATTTACCAGCGGCCGGCTTTTTGGGCCGTGGCGGTGGCCGTGGTTTTCATCGCGCTCAATATTATTTTCTGGTGAGGCTGATGCGATCTGGCGGTTCCATTTCGATCTGGTTCTTCATAGGGATTTCGCTGCTGGTCAATGGCTTGCTGATCCTGGGAGCGGGAATTTACGAGGTGGTGCGCCCGCCGGAAAATCCGGTGGTTTTGTTTCAGGTGCACGCGAATGTGTGGTGGGGCGCGTTGCTGGCTGTAGTGGGCGCGATCTATTGCCTGCGCTTTGCGCCCTCCCGCGATGGGGCCGGCGGGTGAGCGGAAGGACCAGAAGCATGCGGGCGCCGGCAATTGCGCTGTTGTGTGGTCTGGTGTTCGCCGTGGCGTTCGGCGGACTTCGTGCTAGGGCCGCGGATTCGGGCGCGAGCGATCGGTTTCGTACTTTTCTTTTTGGCGCGGACTACTACCCCGAGCAATGGCCGGAAAGCTATTGGGAGCAAGATGCGCGACGCATGGAGGAAGCGGGAGTGAATGCGGTGCGCATGGGGGAGTTCGGCTGGTCGGTGATGGAGCCTTCGCAGGGAAAGTATGATTTTTCCTTGTTCGACCGCGCGATAGCAACGCTGGGGCATCACGGGATCAAGACGATTCTAGGGACGCCGACGGCGACGCCTCCCAAATGGCTGACGCACGAGTATCCGGAAGTGCTGCACGTTTTTGCCGATGGGCAGAAGGCGAACGATCAGACGCGGCGGCACTACTGCTACAACAGCAGCGTTTACCGCAAGCTTTCGCGCGAGATAGTGGAAGCGATGGCCGCGCATTATGAGAGCAATCCGAACATCATCGGCTGGCAGATCGACAACGAGTTCAACAACGAAAATCCGGAATGCTACAGCGAGAGTTGCCGCGCGGCGTTCCGGCTGTGGCTTCAGGCGAAATATGGCGACCTCGATTCGCTGAATACGCGCTGGGGCACGCGCTTCTGGAGCCAGTGGTACACCGCCTGGGATCAAGTGGATCTGCCGTTTCCCGCGACCTCGCTGCACAATCCGGCATTGATGCTCGATTTCAAGCGCTTCATTTCGGATTCGGTGGCTTCCTACGCGGGAGAGCAGATCGCGATCATTCGAAAGCACCGGCCGAACGATTTCATCACCACAAACGGAGTTTTTCGAAATATCGATTACTACTCGTTTAGCAAGCCGCTCGATCTTTACGCGGTGGACAACTACCCGACTTTTTCGACGGCGCCACAGTACCCCACGGCAGCTTCGTTCACATTGGCGCGCGGCTTCAACGGGAAGATGATGGTGATGGAGGAACTGACCGGGCCGGCGGGGCAGACCTACCTGCTGCGCACTCCGCGGCCGGGCGAGATGAGCTTGTGGACGTTCCAGGCCATCGCACACGGCGCGGACGCCGTGCTGCATTTCCGGTGGCGCACGGCCCGAAGAGGCGTGGAGGAATACTGGTCGGGAGTGCTGGAGCAGGACAATATTCCGGGAGCGAAGTATCAGGAATTCAAGCGCGAGGGCGAACAAATTCGGGCGATTGGAGCGGAAATTCTGGGATCGCAGCTGGTTTCGCAGGTTGCGGTGCTGAACGATTTCGAAGATGAGTGGGCTTTTGACTATCAATATCTGACACACGATATGAATGCGGGCTACGCGTACACCAACCTTTTTCGCGCGGCTTCGGAGATGAAGTACAACATCGATTTCATCGGGCCGGACGCGGATTTCAGCAAGTATCGCGTGATATTTGCGCCGCGGCTGGTGCTGATCGACCCGGCGCTGGCGCAGAAGATCCGCGGCTTCGTTTCGAACGGCGGCGCATTTATTCTGGCGGCGCACAGCGCGCTGCAAGATCGCGACAATGCGTTGATTGGCGAGGCGCGCCCGGCGCTGCTGAGCGATTTGTTCGGGGCGCAGGTGGACGCCACGCAGATCTATGCGAGTTCGCAACACGCGGCGAATTCCATTCTGATGGCGAAAGGCGAGGCCATACCTGTTGATACTTTGGCGGAAAGCCTGAAGACGAATGGAGCGCGGACGATCGGCACTTGGCAGCAGGATTTTCTGCGCGGCGCACCGGCATACACGTCGAACACCGTAGGGAGCGGCGTTGCGGTTTATTATGGCTCGGTGATTGGTTTGCAGGCTGCGCGGTCGCTTCTTGCACGCTACGCGGCCGAAAAAAGAATCGAGCCTTTGCTTACCGGAATTCCGCGGGAAGTGGAAGTGACCTGCCGGAGCAAGGGCGACGCCGATTATTTTTTCGTGCTGAACCATGAAGATCGTGCGGTGCAGGTGAGCCCGGGGCCGGGATATGTCGACCTGCTGCAACAGAAGGCCTCGCCCGCGGCGTTTTCGCTGGGGCCGTTTGAGTATACGGTGCTCAAGAAGAGCCGAGCGGCGCAATCCCGCGATACGACGAGCCACCCGACGGAGGGTCAGTCGGGGAGCCGCCCGTGAAGCTCGGTTTTCTCGCGCTGCCGTTGCTTGCTTTGGTGGCGGCGCAAACGGAGACATCTCGTGCCCCGGCTGAGGCGCCAGATTTGATGAAGCAGATTCAGGCCGGCGGAATATCGAAGGTGACGACGCACGCGGCCACGATTTACCAGGACCAGCGAAGTAGCTGCCTGACGATGACGTTTCATTACGTGCAGGATGATGCCGAGGTGAAGGTGCCAGTCGAGCAGGTGGGCTGGCCGGTGGATTGGTCGGGCTATAGCTCGATCACATTCACGTTGAGGTCAACCAGCGTGGAGCCCGTGTTCATCAATTTTTCCGACGGCAAGGAATTTAAGAAGGATGTGGTCATCGAGCCGATGCCGGGGATTGGCGTGCGCGGCGTGATACTTTTCGAAGCCGCTCTGCCGAAGGAAAGTAATCGAGAGCACGGCGCAGCTCCCCTGGGATACAAGATTTGGCCGAATACTCTATCCGTTCCGCCGAAAGTCGAGCAGATTTCGTTCCGCATGCACTACCCGACGGCGCCAACGCAGGTAACCTTCTGCTCCTTTGCGCTGGCAAAGGAAGATTCGACGGACGACATTCTCGACCGGCATCCGGTGATCGATCGATACGGGCAATGGATTCCGGAAAAATGGGAGGGCAAGGCTTACAGCGACGCGGACCTAAAGAGTTTGTGGGCCAGCGAGGATTTGAAGCCTACGAAATATCCTTATTGCCCGTTGGGCGGCGACCCGAGGAAGAAATTGCGGGCCACGGGCTTCTTCCGCACGGAGAAAGTGAATAAACGCTGGGCTTTGATCGATCCCCACGGTCACCCGTTTTATTCCGACGGCATCGATATCGTCGCTGTGGCAGATACGAGCTTCGCCACGGACATCACGAATCGGGAATACCTGTATGAAGAGTTGCCGGCGGCGGGACCGGCATGGATGACGCCGAATAAAGTTGTGTCGTTTTACGCCGCGAACGTGATGCGGCGCTACGGCGCGAACTGGGAAGCGCAAGGCGCGCAACATGCGGTGGACCGGCTGCGGAACTGGGGCTTCAACACGATGGGAAACTGGTCGAACAGGGAGCTCGCGGCGAATAGCAGGATGCCTTACGTAATGCCGCTTTACGGCTGGTACACCAAGAAAATCTTTTCGTATCCGTACGGCCTGCCGGATATGTTTTCCGAAGAATTCAAGGCCAATGTTGACGAAGCGGCGCGGAAGCAGTGCAGCGACCTGAAGAACGACGCGAACCTGATCGGCTGGTTTCTCGATAACGAGCCGGTGTGGGGCGACACGTTCGAATTGAAGAAGCCCTGGGCCGACATCGTGCTCGACGATCCCGAGCCGTCCGCGACGCAGACCAAGCTCAAGCAAATGCTCGCGGCGAATCCGCAAGACGCGGACAACATAAAGAAAGAGTTTCTGTACGATTGCATCAAGCAATACCTGGAGACGGTGATTGCGGCGGTCCGGAAATACGATCCCAACCACATGATTCTCGGCGTGCGCTTCGCCGGGCGTCCGGCGGCGCAATGGATCAAGCTGAGCGCGATGTTCGATGTCTTCAGCGTGAACATCTATACGGATTCGTTTGCTCCCGACCCTAAGACGATCGAGGAGTATTCGGAGGGCTCCGGGCGGCCGGTGCTGATTGGCGAGTACACTGCAAACGCTTCCGGGCGCGGCCTGGAAGGGCTTTTTTACGGCGTGCACAAAGTTCGAGATCTGGCCGAGCGCGGAGTTGCCTACCGCTACTTTGTCGAGAATTCCGCGGCGAGTCCTTACGTCGTGGGCACGCACTGGTTCCAGCTGGTGGACGATTTGCCGACGGGCCGCCCGGGCGATGTAGAGCGGCTGAATTACGGTTTTGTGAACGTCCTGGACATGCCTTACGAGGACTTGGTGCAAGCGGCGCGGGAAACTCACCAGCGTTTGTATCAACTCATGTTTGGGAAAGTTCCCGCGGTTCAAACCAAGCCGCGCATGAATTGAGAACGGAAGTTTATTGCAATCGGTAATGCACAGCTTCACGGGGCGGAAGCGACGAGCAATGCAACCTGCGAACACAACCGAAGGCGCAAACAAGAAAGGGCCGGCCAAGTCCAAGGGAGAGGTGTGGGAAGAACGCTGGCATCCACTGCGGGAAGAGTGGGTGATTGTCGCGGCGCACCGCCAGGACAGGCCGTGGAAGGGAAAGACGGTCGATCACGAGCAGAAAGTTTTACCGGAATACGTCGCGGACTGCTATTTGTGCCCGGGGAATACGCGCGTGAGTGGAGCGAAGAATCCAGATTACACGCACACGCTGGTCTTTGATAACGATCATCCGTCGGTGGCGTTGAACGCGTTTGAAAACCTGCCGAAGCCGCCGGGAATTTATCGCAATCGCCCCGCGCAGGGAATCGCGCGCGTGGTCTGTTATAGCCCGAAGCATAATCTTTCGCTGGCCGAGCTGGAGGTGGACGAAATCGACACGCTGTTGCGCGTGTGGCAGGAACAATATCGCGAACTCGGGAGCCGCCCGAATATCGCGCACGTCTTAACTTTTGAGAACAAGGGCGAGGTTGTGGGCGTGTCAAACCCGCATCCGCACTGCCAGATTTATGCCACGAACTTTGTGTTCAAGACCATTGAAACGGAGGCGAACGCCGGCCGGCGGCACCTGGCGGAAACGGGCCGCGTGCTTTTCCAGGATGTTCTGAAGGCCGAGCGCGAGGATGGGCGGCGAATCATCGCTGAAAACGATTCGGCGATTGCGTTTATTCCTTATTTTGCGCGTTATGCTTACGAGCTCTACGTCGCTCCCAAGGCCACGCATGCGAGCCTGGCCGATTTGACCGATGTGGAGCGGCGTGACCTGGCCGCGTTGCTCCAGCAAGTGCTGGTCAAATTCGATAATTTGTGGAAGATTCCATTTCCTTACGTTATGACGCTGCATCAGGCTCCCACGGACGGCGGCGATTATCGCGGATTCCATTTCCACATCGAATTCCATCCGCCGTTGCGGAAGCCGGACCTGCTGAAATACCTGGCGGGGCCGGAGATCGGCGGAGGGAATTTTCTGAGCGACACTGCTCCGGAGCAGAAGGCGGCGGAACTGCGGGCGCAGCCGATCGTTCACTACAAGCACGCGTCGAAGGGAAAGGCGTGACGCGCGAGGCGCAGGAGTTGCTGGCTCCCATTCGCGCGCTGCACGAGCGCGTGTGGCGCGCGGTGGTGGCCGAAGGCGAGAAGGCGGCGGAAGCGGATTTGGCGCAGGTCCTGCGAGACGCAGAGGGCGACACGATTTTCGCCATCGACAGCGTGGGCGAAGACGTAGTTGTCGAATTCCTCGAGAAGGAAGTTGCTCCGCGCTCTTCGCTGGTGCTAATCGCCGAGGGGCTTCCGAGCGGGCAGATGGTTCTGCCGCGCGGGACGCCTGAAAAAGACGCGCAATGGCGCGTACTCGTGGATCCGATCGACGGAACGCGCGGCTGGATGTATCAGAAGCGGAGCGCGTGGATTCTGACCGGCGTGGCTCCGAATCTCGGAGCGGACACGAGCCTTCGCGATATCACGCTGGCGGTGCAGACGGAGATTCCTCTGGTAAAGCAGCACCTGGTCGATTCCGTGTGGTGCGCGCGCGGGAAGGGAGTGCAAGGGGAGCGTATCAATCGTCTCAGCGGAGAGCGGCGCCCGCTCGCCGTCCGCCCTTCGAGCGCAAAGACGATTGAGCAGGGCTTTGCGATGTTGTCTCGATTTTTTCCAGGCGTGCGAGATGAAATCGCCGCCATCGACGAGGAGATCGTTCGGGGAGCGCTCGGGCCTGTGCGGGCGGGGAAGGCGCAGTGCTTTGAAGACCAGTACATTTCAACGGGTGGGCAATTCTACGAGTTGATGAATGGGCACGATAGGTTCAATGCCGACCTGCGGCCGCTGATGGAGAAGGTTTTGGCGCGGCGCGGCTGGGCGCTCGGGATCTGCTGCCATCCCTACGACGTTTGCTCCGAGCTTATCGCCCGGGAGGCGGGAGCGATCATCACGACTCCTGAGGGCGCGCCTCTTGATGCGCGGATGTCCGTCGATGGCGATGTAGCCTGGGTGGGATATGCGAACGAGAACATTCGCAAGCAAATCGAACCGCTGCTGCGAGCGGCGCTGCGAGAACGCGGCTTACTTCCGGGCCGATGATTGAAATGCGCGCCAGTTTAATGCGGCTGAACTCGCGGCTGCTGAGATCTTTGCTGTCGGCTGCGCTTTTGGCGCTGTTTTCTTTTGCTTCGCTCTCTGCCGGGGAGATTCACATGCAAGAAAAAGTCGCCTATGGCGGATGGCCTAACTGCATTCGCCTCTCCAACGGACAAATCGAACTGATTGCGACGACGGACGTGGGCCCGCGCCTCATTCGTTTCGGGTTTGTCGGCGGAAGCAATTTTATGAAGGAGTATGCGGATCAGGCGGGAAAGACCGGCGGCGACGAGTGGCGGATTTACGGTGGGCATCGGCTGTGGCAGGCACCGGAGGATTTGAAGAAAACCTACGCCCCCGATAATGGACCGGTGGCGCACGCGTGGAACGCTGGAACGCTGAAGTTGACGCAACCGATGGACGCCACCGGCATCGAGAAGGAAATCGAAATTACCATGGATGCGAAACTGAATCGCGTGACGCTCGTTCATCGGCTCACAAACCGCGGGACGAAGAAAGAGAATCTGGCGGTGTGGGCGCTTTCGGCCATGGCAGCGGGCGGCCGCGCCATTTTTCCGCAGGAAGCGTATCGCTCGCATTCAGACCAGCTTTTACCGGTGCGCGCGATGGCCTTGTGGGGCTACACGGACATGAAAGATCCCAGGTGGAGCTGGGGAACGCATTACATCCAGCTGCGGCAAGACAGCGCGATGGCCACACCGCAAAAACTTGGGATGACGAATACACTCGGCTGGGCCGCCTATGCCTTGGACAAAGCGCTATTCATCAACCGCTTTGGTTACGAGCGCTCGGCACAGTATCCGGATTTCAACAGCAACTGTGAGACCTATACGGACGCGACCATGCTGGAAGTCGAAACTCTTGGGCCGATGACGCAGCTTGCGCCCGGCGAATCGGTGGAGCATACCGAAGAGTGGAATCTGTTTCACGCAGAAGTGGGCGACGACGAGGCGGCGATTGGTAGAACCTTGCTGCCGTTGATCCAACAGACCTCCGCGGTGAAGTGAATTACGAGAGTTTATGGGCCGGGCGCGACGGGTAACGAATAGAAAGTATCCACTTTCGTGACTGCTTAGGACTCATGTACAGAATCGTTGAAGGAAATACGACGGGGCTGGCGGATGCCGAGGAATTCGTCAAAACGTTGCAGGAGCTTAATCGCCATCGCACGGACGAAGTGCGAGAGCTATTCATAAGCGCGTCGGAACTGATCGTCGCGCGAGCTCCCGGGCGGCTGGACGTGATGGGCGGCATCGCGGATTATTCCGGGTCGCTCGTGCTGCAAAAGCCGATCCGAGAAGCGACGCTGGTAGCGCTGGAAGAATCGGAAAAGCCCGAGATTCGTATCGTGAGCATAGGCAGCGAGGCGGACCACCGGCCCGTGCGGACATTCGAAATGGCACTCGGCGAATTGGAGAAGGGCGGCAAGCCGATTGATTACGCCGATGCTCGTCGGCTCTTTCAGCGGGAGGCGCGAGATCGCTGGGCCGCTTACGTGGCGGGCGTTTTTCTTGTGCTGATGCGCGAGAAAGGCGTGCGCTTCGCGAAGGGCGCTCGGATTTTGATCGATTCGCAGGTGCCGGAAGGAAAGGGCGTGAGCTCGTCCGCCGCGCTCGAGGTTTCCGTTATGTGCGCCGTCGTAGCGTGGCAGAAATTAAAGATTGAGCCGCGCGAAATCGCGCTGCTTTGCCAGAAGGTGGAAAACCTGGTGGCCGGCGCGCCGTGCGGCGTGATGGACCAGATGGCGTCGGCGTGCGGCAAGGCCAATCGGCTGCTGGCGCTACTGTGCCAACCGGCGGAGTTGAAGGAATTCGTGCCGATTCCGGAGGGGATCGTGATTGCGGGCTTCGATTCCGGAGTTCGGCATGCGGTGACGGGAGCTGCCTACGGAGATGTTCGGGCCGGTGCGTTTATGGGATATCGAATGATTGCAGACTTGGCGCGACTCCGCGTTCACTCCGCGGGGAAAGACGGCGCGGTTCATGTGCAAGATCCACGCTGGGGCGGCTATCTGGCGAACATGGAGCCCGCGGAATTCGAACGACTCTACTCGCCGTCGTTGCCCGAAGAGATTAAAGGCGCGAACTTCATCGCGCGATATGACGGGACTACGGATTCTGTCACACGTGTGTATCCTGAGAAAAAGTATGCGGTTCGCACGCCGACAGCGCACCCGATTTACGAACATTCACGAGTTCGCGTATTTGCCGAACTTTTGCAAGGCGATACGCAGCCTGCGAGGCTCGAATCGCTCGGCGAACTCATGTATCAATCGCACGCGAGTTACTCTGCCTGCGGGCTGGGCGAGGGACGCACGGATCTGCTGGTTCAGCTTTGCCGGAAGCGCGGGCCGGCGCGTGGCGCGTACGGCGCAAAAATCACCGGGGGAGGCAGCGGGGGAACCGTCGCGTTTCTCGGGTATCAAGCGCAGGCGGTGGTGCAGGAGATCGCGGAAGAATACGCGCGAGAGACGGGCTACACCCCGTACATTTTCTCCGGTTCGTCGCCGGGTGCGGCGGAGTTCGGCACGTTGCGTCTGCGTCCGGCCGCTTAGGCCGAACGTGACGCTCAGCTAAGTAGCAGATGGCGGGTTCTTTTCTGAAAGGTGGACGATGGCAATACTGGTCACGGGTGGTGCGGGCTATATTGGAAGCGTCACGGTGGAACTCTTGCAGGCGAAGGGTGAACGCGTCGTCGTCCTCGATGATTTGGTGCGCGGCCATCGGCAAGCAATTGACGCTGGCGTTCCTTTTTATCAGGGACGGGTGGGAGACCGGGCGCTTTTGGCGCGCATCGCCGCGGAGCATGAGCTGGAATCCTGCGTGCATTTCGCCGCGCTGGCTTACGTGGGAGAGTCCGTTCAGGAGCCTTCGAAATATTTCGAGAACAACGTGGAGCAGGGGATCGCGTTCCTGGGCGCGTTGGTAAAGGCCGGCGTGCGCCGCGTGGTTTTCTCGTCTACCTGCGCCACCTACGGCGAGCCGGAGCAGGTGCCGATTTCCGAGCGCACGCGGCAGTGGCCGGTCAATCCGTACGGCTGGTCGAAGCTGCTGATGGAGCGCCTGCTCGATTCTTACGACACCGCCTACGGAATGAAATTCGTGGCCCTGCGGTATTTCAACGCGGCGGGCGCTACCGAGAAGTGCGGGGAGCATCATGACCCGGAATCGCATTTGATACCGAATGTTCTTTCCGCGGCGGCGGGAGAGAAGCCGGTGGTTTCCGTCTTCGGGAAGACCTATCCGACGCCCGACGGAACGGCGATTCGGGACTACGTGCACGTCGCAGATCTGGCCGATGCGCACATCCGCGCGCTCGAACATCTGCGAGGCGGGGGGAAATCCGATTTCCTGAATCTTGGCACTGGGCACGGATATTCCGTTCTCGAAGTGATTGAATCAGCGCGCAAGGTCACTGGCCGGCCAATCGAAATCCGCTTCGAGGCCGCGCGCGCCGGCGATCCGGCTCGCCTGGTGGCGGATGCAGCGAAATCAAAAGCGGTGCTTGGCTGGGTGCCCGCGCAATCCGATTTGCAATCGATCATCGGCTCGGCTTGGAAATGGCGGCAGAAGCACCCGCATGGGTATGCGTCGTAAATTGCGGCGAGAACAAGACTGATGCCAGCGAAACTTCTCGGAATCGACATCGGCACGGGCGGCACGCGCGCAGTTCTTGTGGGCGAGAACGGACGCGTTCTTGGCGCGGCCACGGTGGAACACGCCGCGATGCAGTCGCCGAAGATAGGCTGGGGGGAACAGGATCCGAGCGACTGGTGGAACGCAGCCTGCCGCGCCATCAAGGAATGCCTGGGGAAAGCCCGCGCGCAGGCGAGTGAAATTGGCGGTATCGGCCTGACGGGACAGATGCACGGGCTCGTTTTGCTCGATGCCGCCGGCCAGGTGCTGCGACCATCGATCATTTGGTGCGATCAGCGCACCGAGGAGCAGTGCCGGCAAATCACCGAGCGCGTGGGAGCGAAACGCCTGATTGAGCTCACTGCAAATCCCGCGCTCACGAATTTTACGCTGCCAAAAATTTGGTGGGTGCAGCAGCACGAGCCCGAGATTTGGTCGCGCGTGCGCACCGTGCTATTGCCGAAGGATTACGTCCGCTTCAAAATGACCGGCGCAAGAGCCATTGATGTTGCCGAAGCATCCGGCACGCTTTTCTTTGATGTACCCAACCGGCGTTGGTCGGCGGCGATGCTGGAGGTTTCCGGAATCAACGAGGGTTTGCTTCCGGCGGTTTACGAGTCGCAGGAAATTTGCGGCCACATTTCGAAAGAGGGCGCTGCGGCCACGGGGTTGATTGCGGGGACTCCGGTGGTGGCGGGG
>Ga0302221_10001803_pt1 | contig 13536 bp, 2 predicted proteins | sample II_Palsa_E2_1_FD_193517 | JGI IMG/M metagenome (GOLD analysis project Ga0302221, IMG submission 193517) | Peat permafrost microbial communities from Stordalen Mire near Abisko, Sweden - II_Palsa_E2_1 | ecosystem: Environmental > Terrestrial > Soil > Palsa > Peat permafrost | place: Sweden... | reverse complement strand
TTTAATAGTATTAACAATTCCTTAGTACTAATAGTTTTATAGCACTAATTATGCGTTTATACTAATAATATTTTAGTGCTAATCTAATTTTCGTGCTAACCTTTCCTTGCTTTAATTAATAGACAAGAATATTAGTTAAAACTAGCTAGACCGGTCTAAGTAAAGCAATATATAAACTAGCTTCTTATCTTTAACTTATATAAAGGCAAACGACAATAACCGAGTAATAATGCAATAATCTTTAAGTATAGCTTACTTAGTAAAGTGCATATACGATAATAAGGGCATTCTTTGCAATGCAAGGAGTATATTGCTATAGTGTCTATATAATAGCGCGTATCTTCCGTGTATGCAAGTAATTATTTTATTTTTATAGCCCTAGTTTGCCTCGAATACCCGCGACTTAGTAGATAGGAATTTGCTAGTACTACTTATTACTAAAGCTAAAGGGTATAAAGCATTAAAGAAGTAGTAATTTAAGATAAGCTTAACTTAAGCGTCGTAGTAGCTAATATAATGCGCTACTAAGAAGTGGGTTATCCGGTTTACAACAAGCTATAAAGCTTAGCTTACTTGCTACTTCTTACTCTCTTTATCCTTAATACTTTTATACTATTTTGCTTTTGCTAGCATTCTTAAACAATTTTTACTATCTTCCCCCTTTATTTACTTAAAAGTAAATTATAGCCTCGATAAATTATTTGCATTTGCATCTTTTATAAAGCCGTTTATTATCTTTATAGCATTTATTAATGCAATTGACTTTATCGTTTAATAAAGAATAGAAGATAGTCGATAAAATAGAGGAGATTTCGGGAATAAGGCATATAATCTTTGCTTTAACCCCAAGTTTTGCTTTAAAGACGACTATTATAACTTTAACCCTTTTTTTAAAGAAGAAAGCGCTTAAAGGGATTCAAATTTCGCATCACTTATTCGACTGTCTTAAGCAAATAACTAAAGATTAAATCTTATTTGTGTATAATTAAACTATAAGCTTAAATACTCCTTTAAATAAGAGAGATCTTAGCTTTTACTGCAAAATCGGCTAAGCGTTATGCTTCCTCGGCATCGGGATATTCGAGTATAATAAGAAAAGCTATATAACGCTAAAAGATTTGCTTATAAACTAGGTCTACGAGTGTTATAAGCTACTTTTTAACTAGTATAAGGCAAATCTAATCTCCTTAAAATGTTTGAAAGAATAGGCATTTTACTACTTATAAGGCCTCGATAAGTTAAAAGCTATTATAGCGATATAGATAATAAGGAAGAATAAAGACAAGCTACTAGAGCCGGGGAAGAAATTAATAAAGATCGATAACGAGACTAAATTAAAGTACTAAACTTCGTTTAATAAATATAACACGCTTTAGCAAACGACTAAAGACTTTGTCGAGGAGGCAAAAGTGATAAAGGAAGAGGAGGAGAAGGAGGTAATATGCAAGGATTTAATTTAAGAGGCAAGAAGTAAAGATAAGATAAATCTAAATGCTTATACGTTAAAAATAATTAAAGATATTAAAAAAGCTTGCGACAATTTTATTAAGCAAATTATAAGACTATTAGCGCATCTTATAAATATCTTAAGCTTTATTGACAATCCTAGATTATTACTAAGTCGAAGGCTTATAGCACTATAACCTATTAAATATTTGTGGGTAAAGGAAGTAAAGCAAAGAAGGTAATAGTTTAAGCTCGGACGCTTTAAGATTTAAGTTAAATAAGATTACTTTAATATCTTAGACTTTAAGTAGCCTTATAAATAAAACTAATTTAATTAATTAAATAGCACTTATCTTTAATGCAAATAACTAGCTTAGTCTAAGTAATAGCCCTATTTACGCAAATCTTACTCGGGAGCATTCTCGATCTTAGTAAGTATTATACTTGTGGCTAAGATCTAATTTAAGGTAAAGGTAAGCTATTCGATATTTTGTAGCAACCCCCGCTTCCTTTTAGTTGCAATGATATAAGATAGTGCCGTTTTGCGCAAGATAAGCTTAGTAAAAAACGCTTCTTCTTCTTCTTTTTCTTCTTTTCTTTTCTTTGCACTTATTAATTATAAGACACTTTTTAACACGAGGGAATTACTACAAAGACCTCTTATAACAAGAAATCTAACTAGTTACAAGAAGATTATATAGCTTCGAAGATTGCTTATTTTAATATAAAGTGCAATGCCTTAATTTTTGTATAATATTGCCCCTTTGCTTATATAACCGTTTTCTTAATTTATAGCCTTACTTTGTAAAGTAAAAATATAATAGCCGAAGATAGTTATGCAAATGTGTTACCTTATAAAGGGGCTATTACTAGTTAAAGGGCAGTTTAAGGTTGCTTGTAATATTTAAATAAAAATGCTAAACTTGATAAAAGATATTAAGTTTTATTTATATCTCGTTAAACTATTATAGTTTTTAATTATATTTTAGTGTAAACTAACACGTGCTACTTTATTAGCTCTTAGTTAACTAGTTTTAGCTTAAGATATATAAACCGGATAAGCCTTAAAATAAAACCTTACTATATTATAAGTTATTTTAGCTTATTACATTAAGATTAATTAATTGCTATCTTACCCTCTTCGCGTTAATTACTTTGCTTACTCGTGTGCATAATATTAAATTACATTAGTTCAATTGAAGTTATACTAATTCTCTAAAATATTCTTGCTCTTATCTCCGAGTAACTCGATTAACGCCTTTATATTTGCACTTAAAATTCTTATATAACTATAATATATATTAAAAAAGAATATAAATAAAGGAAGAAGGACTTACTAAGAACCACATGTCTAAGATCTAGTAGTTAACTATATAGCTTAGCAAATTTTATAAAAATCGTTCTTATAAGTATAATATCTACTAATGTTACTTTTAGCTTTAAGTTATTCTTTACAAATTCTATAATCCTTTATTATATCGACATTCCTCGCTATTTTATATTCTCTTGCAATAAGAGCTAAAGGGGAAGAGTAAGTGGGCTAAGTATAGTCGCTTTTGTTTTATTTATTAGTTAAATTGCTTTGTAGTGCTAAAGCCCTCGTAGTTGCTAAAATTTGGGCTGCTAAAGCATTAGCGCCCTCGGAATGCTGCCCTTATCCTCGAATATAAGCACTTTGCCGAAGTAAAGCTAAGCAAGGTGATAATGCAGCAAGTGTTGCTTAGCTACTTAATGCTATAAAATAATCCGCCTCTAGTTGCTATCCTCGAAGGCGAGCGCTTTGCCTTAAAACGCGAGCATTTGGCCTAGTTATAAAGGGCATATGCTTAAATAACTTTGCACTAAATTTTGTATTAATAAAAACAAATCTCTTTAATTCCGAAAGACTAATTAATGCCAATTTTTAAGATTCGTTAGCAACGAGAAGAGCTTGTTGCCCTTGCTTTAAGTTAATTATAAGAGTTTATAGCGTTTACTTGCTATATTACCCGGCAAATAGTATTATCGAAAAAGTTAATTTATATCTTTTCGAAAGACTAATCTCGAGAAAGGAAAGAGCTTGTAGCTCTTATTGCCGAGGGGCTATTGCATCTCTATTAGCTAGTTTTAGGGTATTAAAGAACAAGATTTATAAAACCTTATCTTTTTTTAAAAATAAGATAAGATATTTTCCTTTAAAGCAATGCTACTTATTATAAAAGTAGAAATTTATTATCTCTTTTACTTCCTCTTTTCTAATTTAAGCCTTTAAATTCGACTAAAAGAGTAAATCCCTCCTCTTTTAGTTTATAATAGTAATCTTTTTATAATAATATCGGCCTTTATCTTTAAGTTACGCAAAACATTTGCTAAAATCCTTGTTAAATTTAACAAATCTAGGAATTATTTTATTAAATTTTATTATAAGGCAATTTTAAGAGGAGGTAAGTTAAGTATAAGCGTAAGAGATAAGTTAAATTAAATGTAAAAGGTTTTAAGGGTAAACGGATAAGCAAGGAGGATATAATGCTCTTTTATAAATTCCTTTTATGCAATATTTAAACTAATATCTCTTAAAGGGCTATACTAGTTTAGAAATTTGGCTATATAGCTATTCTTTTAGTAAAATATAGTCTTAAGCGCCAAGTTATTAAGAATAAGGGGGGAGGGCTAATAAGTTTATATTAAATGCTAACTTCTTATTATAATTTAATTTCCGGACTTTAATCTTATGTCAAATATTAAATAAGATGCTAGCAAAGGCATTGTCGTAGCTTAAATACTTGTTATAAGGTTTATAGCCCTTTACCGAGTTAAGGTAGCCTCTATTAAGCTAAGCTATAACTTGTTAATCTCTAGTTTAGCTATGCTATAGCTTTGTATATACTAGTATTTGTACTTTGTATATGCAATTAGTAAAACTTAAGTGGGACTTTATTTATAAGGAGTTCTCGGGAGTAATTACTCCCTTTAATTACTAAAGAAGGACTTGCCGATTTAACTTATTATTATGCAAGATAAATTATTGCTTTTAAGGTAAATGTAAGCGCGACTTTATTATATTAAAATAAAATATAACTACTCTCGGTTTTTGTTTAAAGATATAATATAATTAGCTAAGTTTAAGGACCTTTGCATAAAGGCAAGTACTAGTTTTGCAAAGATTAGCGATAATAGCAAAGAGGTAACATCTAAGGGTAAACCGAGGAAAAGATATAAGAGTATAGCTTTATCCGACTTACTTAAGTCAAGTTCTATTATTCTTTTATCTTAATTTAATAATCTTTCTTTACTTCCTTTAAAAATTCTTAATTAATATAACTTTAATATCTTAAACCCCACAAATTAATAACATCGAAGCTAGCATAAACGCAAACTAGCTATTTAATACAGATTTTTTATGCTATATAATTATCGATAACTCTCTTGTAAATTCTATTTTAGAAGCTGCAAAGCTTAGTTTCGAGGAGCTAGAAGCTATAAAACTATTTGACAAGTTATTACTTCTTATTAATTTTATTTTAAAAGCTATAAAGCTATTCGACGAGGCATTATTTCTTGCTAATTTTATTCTAGAAGCTATAAGACTATTTAGCGAGGCATTCTTTCTTGTTAATTTTACCTTAAAAGTAGCAAAGCTAAGTTTCGAATTAAAAATTGCAAAATTGTTTAAAAAATTCTATTTTTTAAATCTTGCTCTAAAAGCTACAAAGTCGAGCTCTAAATTTTGTCCGCAAGTCTAATTTATAAATGTAAAAACGCAAGATCTTCCTATAAAAGATAGCCGGTTAATTAAAAAGGCCTTAGATAATCCTAGTAATAATAATAAGCTTAAGCGTTATCTAATTAGCCCAAATGTAGCATAGCCTTTGAATTTAAGCGTTTTAAGAGCAACTATTACCGATATTAACAAAGAGTTATAAAATTTAATAGTATAATTAAGCTACTTGCGAAGTTATTATTAGAAATATGAGCTAATAGTATACTAGGACCAAATTTAATAAGACTACAAAGAGAGCGCTCTTGCTCTTTTAATAACAAAGCCTTAGCTAGATCGCTAAACCGAGTTAAGTAAATTAAAGCTATCCCCCTAGCTAATAAGCGTTTAAAAAGGCTAAGTGACTAAATCTTTGTCCCCTTAAAGTAAGTCTTAATTGTGCTTCTTATATTTAAGCCACATTTGACATATAATAGCAAGCTCGGATAAAATTGCTTTTTATATTAGGTTTACTAGTAAATTAAGCCTTTCTTTAAATGTAGTATCGATTGCGCGAAAGTAAAAGCGCTTAATTAAAGATTATACTATTATATAATTATCTAATTTAAGTACTAGTATATTAGATCGGCGTTATATAAATGCTTCTTTAAACTTACTTATAAGACTAACTCGAGTTAAGACACTAATTTGTTAACAAACGAGATCAAAAACATTAGTTTAAATATATATTAAAGACGAGAGTTTATAAATAAAGGGGGAATTAAAGTAAATCGATAAGATGCTTTAAGAGAATGCTTAAAAAATGCAAATAATTAAGGCAAAAGAGGCAAAGATGCTTAAAGAAAACGCTTAAGAAATAAAGCTAATATAAAAGAAGAAGGCAAGAATTATTAAAGAGAACTCTTATAAAAGAGAGCTAATTTAGCAAAGAATAGCAAAGTTAACCGGGTTTAAGGAGCAAATGATAGCCTAGGATGCCCACAAATATAAGGTAACAAAGGAATAAGAGCATAGCTTTAATTAGTAAAAATTTAAGCAACTTAATTTTTTAATATATATAATTTCTTAAAATTTGAAACCCGGAAACGTTTTACAAGTTATATCTTAGAAAAAGTCTTATTTATATAAATTTTATATTATATATTTTATTTGCTAACCTTAAATATTATAAGCATATTAAAAATAATTAAACTTAAACGGATAAAGAAAGCGTATTTAAATTTAAAAGTTTTAAGCTAAGGCTTTTAATAGTATCTTAACTCGTATAATATATAAATAGAATTATAATAGTTAATAATATATCTATTAAAAAGCAATACTAAAATGTTAAATAATAAGCAAACACACTTAAAATAGCAAAAGAACCTCTTACTTTCTAAATTTCCTTTAATGCTCCTTAAAAGGCGACCTTTAAAAAGTTTTTTGCCTCTAGTAACTAACGCTTAAAGTGCTTTAAGATAAACTTCTCATTTGTCTTAAGAGGAATTCTATTTTGCATTATTTTAATAGCAATTACCCCGAGAGGATAAGCTATTATAGATTTAATAGACTTATATTTGTCAAAGTAAGCTTAAGCATTTGTAATTAGACTAATATTTATAATATTATTTTATAAAATATACTTATTTTTATACACTTATCTAATAAGAATAAAACTTTAAAGCTATTAAGTTTATTATACGTTATACTAAATCTCGATAAATGCTATATAGCTTTAAAGACCTTTAAGCATGTTAATAAGCTATTGCTAAAAGTGTAAAAAGGAATTACTTGATAGCAAGTTACAAATATATATAGCTCTTTTAAAGGAAGTAAAATAGCTATAATTTGCTTAAAAGTAGCGGCTATATAATTAGTAATAATAAAAAAGGCGCCTTAAAATCGATACACTTACATAATAGCAAGTAAGTTCTTATATTAGCATTTCTAAAGCTTTATAAAGTTGTCGGAAAAAAGCTTTTTGATAGCAACTATATAAACTAGAACTTTTCGCGTATAAGCTATTATAACTTAGCTGCCACGTTCGAGGTGCCAAAAAGACACGTATAAAATTTATAAACTCCTTACTTAAATAAAGGAAAGCTAATCTAATTGCAAGGATATAATATTTGTTATAAGTATAAGTCTTTCTAAAACTACATTAAGTAAATTTATCCTTAATAGCAATTAAGATAAGGTAAGTGCTTCTTTCTTTAAAATTTCTTTAATGCGTAACTCCTCTTTTTTTAATAAAAGGATCTTTTATACGTTAAAACCTCCTAAGAATCGGGTGCATTAGTTAGCATTAACATTTTTCTCACTAGCACAAATATTCGCTAACAAGTCTTAATCCTTGCTTAAAAAACAGGTTTACCGATTAAACTTCGACTTTATAATTAATAGCTTTAATAAAATGCACTTTATAAGCAATTTGCAATATATATTATACTATAATTAAACTACCTCGCTTAATTTTACGCCCTTTAAATAATTATTGCCCCACTTCGCTTAACTTTGCCCTTCGTATATAAAGGGTGCACTACTTTGCTTAATTCCGACTACCTCTTATACCCTTTAAATATAGAAAGTTTATATCACTTAAGAGAATATTATACCGTTAATTAATAAAGAGATAAAAGGGAGGGACTGCTATATAATACCTCGATTTTTACTATCGAAATATTAAGCTAAAGCTTAAGTATATAAGTTTATACTTGCGTTATATACTAGCATTACCCAAGTTCGCTATTACATTTATAAAAACGTCAAATTCGGAGACTCTTGTCGCCCTCGAGCTAAAGATTACAAGTAATAAGCTTGCTAAGTTTAAGGGTATAACCCGAGTGTCGATTACTTATTTAAACTTTTTACATCTAGCTTGTTAAATCGATAAAAAGATTATTAAGCAATTAATTAAGGACTTTAAAAGGGAAAGATGCATTCGAGAGGAACTATACTACTAGATTCCGGCCGTTATAAATAATTCGATATTAAAAGAGGCACTAAAAAAGATTCTTTTAAGCGCTAAAGCGTTTAAAGCTAAAGTTGACAATTTGCCGATTTTGAAACTAAATAAGGGAGTAAAATTAGAATGCCTTTATAAGCAATATTAAGTTTTAGCAGCAAAGGAACATCTTGCCGCGTTGCAATAGTAATAAGTAATTAATATTTATAAGACTAATAAGTGTTGCTTGTTATTAATTACTTATATTAACCGGTAGCTAGATCTCGATAAGGACACTAAATAAGCACTTTATAAGGGATATTCCTATTTTACAAAATATACATTTAGCGAGATATTCCGCTATATGAGACTTTATTACTATAATAAGGATGCTTTAAGAGTATAACGTTAGCAAAGAAGGTTTACCCCTTCTTAAGATTAATTCTTAAAGTAGTTATTTAAGCGACTTATACTTGTTATAGTATTAGATTCTATTCTTTATATTTAAGGCATTTAAAGACAATTTTATATAAGATTGCTAAATGCCTTCTTATTCTTGAAGTGTAATAAGGTTAAGTTTTATAAAACTTTTAAATATTAAGTCTAACTTAATATAAGAAAAAGTGCATTATATCAAGTTTATTAAGACAATTTAGACTTATATACTTAATAGCAATATAGCAAAAATGATACAAACTAACCCCTTTATTATAAAATCCTTATAGTTAAAAGCATTAGCCCTTTCGAAGTCCGACTTCGAGTTTATTTAAAATAGTATAAAATTTAAAGAGCTTTTCTTAAGAATTACCGATTAAGTAGCAAGAGATAATATTACTTAATGCTTACTTGCTTTTAAAGAGCTAATACCAAGTCTTTACACGCTAATTAAAGATATTAAGTATTTAAAATAGCTAGCTAAACTCTTAACTAAACTTTTATTAAAGTCTTATAAGAAAACTCTTTACTAGCAATAATATTATTATTTTACTAACCCCGGATTAAGTAATTAGACTATTAAAATATAATAAAGCGTGTTAAGGCCTTATATAACCATCTCAAGTCGCAATTTCGATTCTTTTAATATTTATTATTAATAGCTATAGCTTTGCGCATATAAGGTTTATAAATATTTAAACGCGTATAGTCGACTATAGCTAGCGGAGCTTGCTTATTAACTAAGCTTTTAAAATACAAAGATTTAATTCGAAGTAACTAAAGATTTTGCTTAAGCTATAATTAAAAAAACATTTTAAGAAGTGCTTTATATTTTATAGCTTAACGAAAATTTCAACTTTGATGCTAACAAAGCAAGAGCTATTATTACCTTATTTAAGGAATATTTAAATAAGCTAAAGCCAAGTCTTATAAATATAGCATATCCGGCAATAACCGTAGCTAAAATAAGGGTTCCGCTATTAGCTAAGTGTAGTTATAGTAGTATAAATACCCGGGATCTTGCTTACCTCTTTTTTAATAAGATTTATACACCTCTTAAAGAATATAAAAGAGAGGGAAGTAAGATTAGTTCCTTTTACATTAAACGATTATAATATATTGCATTCTTTAGTTTAGTAAATCTTATAAGCTATCACAAAAGCAAGCCTTAATATAAACGCAAATTTACTTAACTTAATTCCGGTAATATATCCTTAAAGTAGCAATTAACTAGCTTGCTTAGTCTTGCTAAAAAACTTATTAGTTTTACTTCTACTTGCTCTTTAGATTAAAATCTAATTAAAAGCACTTAAAGCAATATCTTAAATCGGGTTATAATATATTTAAGTCAGATAATTAAGTTTATAAAGAAAGATATTCTTCTTTAAAAGGTACTATTTAAAGAGCAAGATATTAATAATTAAGCAAAAGAATATACTAATTAAAGCAAGAAACTTTATATAAAGCAAGGTGCTTATTTTATTTAGCAAGATTGTTTTAAAATACTTATAAGGACGAGATAGTTTATTATGTTTATCGCTACTATTCTTTAGCTAGTTAATAGGAAGCGCTATAAGGGCAAAGAGCTACTTAATAGGTTAAATCTAGCAAGAAAGGAGGATTTTGACTTTATAATAAAAGATAAAGAGCAATTGTAATTTAAAAACTAAGTAATAAAACAACTTCTACTAATATAACGTGCTATTTAAAAGTAACTATTTGAAAACTTAACTAACTATTTACCTTATTAGTCTCGAATCTCCTCCCCTCTCTTATCTACCCCTCGCCCCTTACCCCTTACTCTTAACTCCTAATCTTCTTATATCTCCTCTCGTGTCCAAATTGTAAAAAGTACTTTAAACTATATAATTAATTTACAAATAACTTAAAAGTTTGCTATAATAATATATATTTACTTTGTTAAAAACGTATTTTAAAATAAATTTTTAATATTGCTTACTTATAAAGCTAGCTTTAAGTTTACTTAACATACTAAATTAATTAAGACAAGGAAAATAGCTATAAGGAGTTTAAATATAATTATTCTTAATACAAATAATATAAAGTACTATTAATACTACTTTTCGTTAACTAAATAAAATATTATTTAGTAATATAGTACAAAGAGTCTTATAAACTTTACTGCAAATAAAATTAAGCTTATTTTTAATATTATGCTTATTGTGCTTATAAATTAGCACTAAGCAATTTTATAAACAATAAAGATAGTTAATTTAAGGAAATAGCTATAAAGTCTTAAGAGAATCGAAGCTATATATTTATATAAATTATCGGAAAAATTTCTTTATATAAAGTGAGCTTAAGTCTTAATTAGCATTAACTTTTACTAGTTTCACGTTAAAGCTTACTTGGGTTATAATTAAAACCCTCTTATAAAATAAGAGAAGTATCTTAACACCTTTCTCGTCTATAAAGTGTAAATATACAAGCAATAAGATGCTTAAACTAATTAATGTAATAGTTATTACTAGGACATATAAAGAAGTTTTTTAAGGATATTCCTTTCGGTGTAAATAATACTAGATTTATCTTAGTAAAGATATAAGAAATATAATAACAAGAATTACTAAGGATATAGTAAAGGAGAAGGTGTATAAGTGCATTTTAAGACAAAGATAAAAGAGGTAAAACGACGCAAAATCCTATAAATATAAGAGGATATGCGGCTAGCTTTTATATAAGACCTTAAAGCGTGTCAAAATTATAAACCTAGCTTTATTTATTAAGGAGAGTTGCCTTAAATGTCCGGTGGCTTAGCTAGTAGCATATTAGGGGCAAGGCAACAAGAATATTAATTAATCGAAGCGTGCATTATAAAGGTAGCTTTAAAGCGCGTCTAATTAGGGTAATAAGTGATGCTCTTATTATAAGATTAACTAGAGATAAGCTATTAAGTAACAGACTAAAATTTCAACGTAAGTCTCTATTTATAGACACGAGTTGTAGATATCCTCTCGTGGGTTTACCTTTAATAGGACATTTAAATAGCTACAAAGGAGGTTTTAACTAGTTTGCACGATTATATAAGTAAGGGATTTGTAACCTCTCGCTAGCAACTACTAACGGAAGTGAAAGGAGGCACAATTTGCCTTTAATTATAGATAAAAATAGGACTTAGATAGCGTGCTTGCAAAATAGACTTCGTTTAGCTTCGGGAACTATATTATAGCTATTTTCACATGTTTATTTTCCTAGTAAAATACGCAAGCTACTAGTTTTAAGCTCTTAAAATAGGAATTATTGCGCGTATGCCCTATTTTTAGACATGAGTTGTGGATAAAAAGGAGGCTTAGACGATCGTGTATTAGGGGACAAGAAGGCAAACTCGACTCTTATAACTTAAAGGTCCCTTTAATTAAGCTTAGGGGCTTGCGCGTACGCTAATAAAAAGGGGCTTAAAGGATATGCTATTAGCTAGCTCGTATACTAGGAAAAAGGAAAGTAGACTCGACTCTTATAACCTATAGCTCTCTTGCATTAAGCTTAAAGCAAGCTAGTAAAGGATTCTAAAATAAATACCTTTACTTAGACGCCTTTTCTCTTACTTAAGCAATACTTATTCTATTCTTTCTAACTAACGGCTTATAAACTAACATTAGCAATTACTTAAAAGACCCGAGATGTAAGGGATAAATAAAGAAGATAAGTATCTAAAGGTTTAACAAATCTTTTTATAGCTTTAATTATTTCGGAATTTGGTTAAAGTAAGATTTTCAAGAGATGATATAATTTTAAAAGGATTAGAAAGGATAAATAGGGATATTTAAGAGCTTAATAGATATTAAAAGAGCAAGTAAGGATCTAGTTAGAAAATGTCTTATATCACGTGATTAAATACCTTTTTTAGTAAGGCATTACTTTATTTAGATTTACTCCTTCAAGTTGCTATAGCTATAATCTTCCCCATTCTAAGAGATTCTTTAGTAAAAGATGTTAGTGTTACAACCGAGCTAGCTAGAAAGAATAAAATAACTTTGTCGAAGTTATAATAACCTATTAGTGTTTTCGTGATCTCTTCTTATAACTTAGAAGTAAATTCCTTACTACTATGAGGCGAGAAGGTCTATAAGATAGTTCGTACTCTTCAGTTCCTTCTCCAAGATAGGCTAAATATCCTCGAAATGCTTGCATGCTACTATACTATTCAGCTCCTTTGGCAGTTGAACACAACTTTTTTTTCTTCGTCCCAAGGTCGGTTAGTAAGCTCGCCGCTTGTACTCGAGCGCTAATCACCCTTGGCTCACCCTCTCCTCACCTACCTCACCTGGGCTGCCTGAGTAATGTGGTGGGGTCACGTGCGCATGCACGTGCCCTAAGCGAAGGAACATAAATATAGTGATTCAGGACAGCTATATACTTAGTTCTTCAGTCAACAAATGCATCACCATTTGCACTCCCTCTATTCATTTGGTTGTACGCCTTGCTAACCCTTTTACATATTTGGTGCGCGACGCAGGGACGGTTAAAGGCTATAGAGTCGCCACAATCTCTTGGTTCGTAGACAAGAGTGCGTGTTGTTGCCGTCACTGGTGTTGTTTTTATCGATTATCTTGTTACATTGCATCCTACGCTATAGCTATGGCATTTCCTTTTACTTCGAGCTCGCGCACGAGCAGTCCATTCGACAGTCGATTTTACGGTTAATACGATACTTGATCCGGCATTCGATTTGCTCGATCGGTCGCGTTTACCCCTATTTGACACTTTACCACGAACCTCTTTTTATAATTGCCTTGCAACGGCATCCCTTCCTTTTTCTCTTACACGACAAGAGCCTCTACGAAGACGAATACGAGTCGAATACCTCCTTTTTGACACGAGACGCGCGCAGACTAGCAAAAGATCAAACTTGGAAGCTTGAATACAGGAAGAAACTTGAAACTTGCTTAGTAGCTTGCAGTACTGGACGAGCAGCCGCGAAGGCATAAGACTGACGGTACTGGGCGAAGCTATTTCCGAAGGATTGAGCTAGGAACACGAAAATCGAGGATATACTTGGACATTTGGTTTGGAT
>Ga0302221_10001799_pt1 | contig 13546 bp, 18 predicted proteins | sample II_Palsa_E2_1_FD_193517 | JGI IMG/M metagenome (GOLD analysis project Ga0302221, IMG submission 193517) | Peat permafrost microbial communities from Stordalen Mire near Abisko, Sweden - II_Palsa_E2_1 | ecosystem: Environmental > Terrestrial > Soil > Palsa > Peat permafrost | place: Sweden... | reverse complement strand
TTCTTTTAGAATTAAATTATACTTAACTTTCTTATTTTTATCATCTGTTTTTTGTTTAAGGTCGTGTTGTAAAACAGCCTTCTTGTTATTAACAATAGATATTTCTTTATTAAGATTTGATATTTGTCCAACAATAGTATTGAGGTTTTGCCTTTCCATCTGTATTTTATTTTGAAGTTCTTTTGCTTCATTAATAGAAGAATTTTTTAACTCTTCTGTTATAAGTTCAATTTCTTTATTTTTTTCTTCTAAATTTAGAGTGTGCTTTTGTAAGGTAGAACTATATTCTTCATGTAAAATGCGCTTATCTGCAATCTCTGTCTTTTTTAGAATAACTTGTGTATTAACACTCTCTAATTGTTGTTTAGATAAAACAAGGCTATTTATATTTTGTTGATGCGAAACAATACTATTATTTAAATTGTCAATTATTGCAGAACAATTTTGTAAATTGACTTTAAGTTCTCGGTGTTCGGCATCAAGTTTTCCTTGGCACAATTTCCTATGTTCATCTGTAATGACCTGACGGCATTCTTCGCACTCACCGTCTTTGGGAATCGGTTTCCTTAGTTTCTCACAACGTGCCGTATCATTTTTAATTGACAATTTACGTTGAGCAACTTGTTCTCTATTAGAAATAATTTGTTCAGTTAAAATATCAATTTGACCGAAATCAATATCAACTAATTTGCTTTGTGTTTCTTCAAGATTTTTGATCTCCAAAATCAAATCTTTGGCAATTTTAATTACATTAGATTTTTTAGTAGTATATTCTTTAACAGAAATCTCCAATCTATTTTTTTCTGCAAGAAGAGATTGCTCTTTAATTAAAGAAGAAGCAAGTTTAGCTTCCAAATTTTTATGTTCAGCAACAAGGATATTTATTTTATCGGTTAAATCAGATTGTAATATTTCTAAATCTGTCAACTTTAACACACTGCCAGCCAATTCACTATCAGTTATTAAAAGTTTTTCAGACAAGCTTACTATAAATTGGTCTAAATTTCCCAAAGCATCAATCATTGTAATATATTTATCTGCTTCTTTAGATAATGTATTAGCCTTATCCTTTACTATTTTTTCCAACTTAGAATAAATAACAAGATTAAGAGCATCTCGTAAAATAATTTTTCTCTTTTCTGGTGTAGCAGTAGTTAATCCAGAAAAATCATTCTGCATAAAATGAACAAATATTCTAAATAATTTAATATTAACTTTGATAAGTTTAGCTAATTCTTTTTCTGTATCGGCAGATCTACGCCCAGAAATATCCTCCCAAAATTTCTTTTCGGAAAGCGGACTATAATTATCTCCGTGAATAGCGTGTAGAATTTCAGTATCTTGCCCATCGGAAGCGGTACGTTTGAATAGCGTTAAATCTGTAACCCCTTTATTAGTGCGTGTTCTAGTAACTCTATAATCTTGATCATTCACATTAAAATCTACAGTAATACTACATAAATCTTCATCATCTCTAATAATGTTTTCTAAATTAACATCGGAATGATTGAAAAAGGCATATTCAATAGCTTTAAATATTGTCGTTTTGCCAACGCCATTAGAGACATCATCATTATTTTCTTTTTTACCTACAATTAATGCAGAACTAAACTCACCAAAATCAATATACGCATGATTGTAGCACATAAAATTTTTGATGTATAGGCGAATTATTTTCATTCTTTGCCTTCCGCTTTATAGATATTATATATTTCAATTGCCAATTCAATAAAAGCATCTTTAACTGACGCCTCTATATAAGTATCAGCATATGTTTTAATAGCTGATACAACATCCATTTTGGTATCAATAGTATTATTACTATCCTTTTTAATTAGGCCTATCTTTTTTGATTCCGAAATACCATTAACATTAGATGCGCCATTGGCAATTAAATATTTATCAATAATAGTTTTATTAATTGATTTTAACCCTGGACTAGCCAGCGTGACTTCTACTCGAACAATAGCCTTGTCTTGTATGCCATTATTTTTTATTTGTTCAAGCACATATGCGGTTGTATCATCAATATCTTTTGGAACAGTAATGACAATTTTTTGTAATGCCCTGGTAGGTAAAGTTTCTGACGACCAAGCTCCAGAAGAGCAATCAAAAATAACAATATGTTTTTTATGATCAGTCTCGCCAAAATTAGAAATTTCCATACTGCCAATATGAGCTATATATGGATCTCTTTTTTGCATTACCTGAGGTCGGTGAATATGTCCCATCCAAACAAAATCATAACCTTGAAACATATCTAAAGGACAAAATAATTCATTGGCAAGATCATCAATTTCATTACCAATAGGTATAGATCCTTCGATGGCTAAATGTCCAATAAGAACTTTATGATAAGTAGTTGGAATACTTGCTAATTCATATATAAGGTGATCTCTAACAATTTTTATTGCCTCTGTATTAGAACCTACGCTAAAAGCTTTTCTATCACGATACGGAACAAATGTAAAAGCAGAAGTCCCTATGACAATAGTATTGATTTCTTTATAGATACTAACAAGATCAAAGTCAGCCTCACTAATAATATCTAATGATGAAGTATAAACAAAACCACTACGAAGAATATCATGATTGCCAATTATAATATGCACGTGAACATCATGAACTTGACATTTTTTGAGCCAAGCCATAAAAAAAGCAATTAGCTGTGGCAGTGGACGAACTTCTTCAAAAACATCTCCAGTAATAATGATATGCTCTGCATGATGCTCTAAAGCACGATCTAATGTCCAATCTAACAGAGCAAGTTGGTCTACAACGCGACTATTTAGTGTAGAGCCGATGCCAACTTTACCTTGCGATAATCCGCCTCCCAGATGAACGTCTCCCAAAATTGCTACGTTTGACATTTAATCCTTTACCAAAATGCTATATTCTTGCAGAATTTTTCTATATATTTAATTGAATCTGGCGACATTTTTAAATGCTTATTTAAGTCTTGCCACGATTCACTATTTTCTATAATTTGTTTAATTGAAATAGCGCGGGTGTAATCATCATTATGAATAATGACATCGTTAAAATTACCATATTGATGAAACTCAAAAATATATGTTTTACCTAACGAGTCTGTAAATTTAGTACTTTTCAATGAATCCTTTTGCCCACTGAACTATGCTGCGCAAAGCTTCGTTGTCAGGTTCGCGTTTTGCATTTTGATTATCATATGCCGCACATATCAATTCAAAATATTTTAATGCCTCTTCAGTACGATGTGTTTGATAAAATTCTCGTACAGCATTAGAAAGATCCATCATAATATTTAATCGCTCATCAAAATCAATAGTGGATAAAAAACTATCTGAATCAACTTCACCAACACTATCTTTGAATAAACTTAATACTTTAGCTCTTGCATTTGGCAAACTAATACCATCCATTGCCGACACAAAATGTGTCGCATGAGCGAAAGGAGCCCCTTTATTACATCCAAAGCACTTAAAACTATTAGTTTTATGATAATAATAAAATGATGCTGTTTTTTCATGACCATCGCTATGCGACTTAAAAGGACACCTAATTTTATGATTAGACTCGTTGCAATATATGTTATAATGCTTAAATACTTTAATAAGTGGAATCGTATTAGCTAGATCATTTAATTCTTCGTAATGATCTTTTCCACCATAAGCTTCTGAAGTATCTCCAGTATCGCTTGATGTTTCGCCGTAGCTATCGGATCTGGTAATATTTGATAGTGCGCACATAATTGACTATATCCTCCGAAAAATTCTTTTTCCTCTGAAATTAATGACAATAATAATTCTTTAGGAGACATATCCAATTTAACCTTTAAGTTTTTTGTTGTCAAGCTCGTTTGAAAAAACCAAAAATTTTCTGTCCATTTCTTTGTTAATATAATCGGAAAGAGCAGAAGAATCTAATTTTTTCTGTAGAGCACTCATGGCATATTCAATTTCATTAATTCTATCTCTTTGTGCCAAACATGTTTTGAATAGACAAGTAATCAATGTTAATGATCCCATACTTTCTAATTCATTGCCATCACTATTAATTTCAATAGCAAGTTGCATCATATTTTGCAATAATTCTTTTTCAGATTCGACATTAAATATGTTGCGATTTTGAGAAAGAGTCCTATCTAAAATAGCTTTATTAAATTTAATAAATAAATCAGCGGCACGGGACTTATATCCTGATTTTTTTTCTTCGGCCACTTGAACTTTTTGCTCAAACTCTTGTTGAGTAGGAGGCTTTACCTTACCATCAAACATAGATTTGGAGCCGGCTACTTTTTTAACCCCTATTTTTGGGGCGAATTTTTCTGGATCTTTATCTTCAAAAGGCATTTAGTCTTATCTCTTTGGTTGAAATAAAGAGTTTATTGGACGGGCAACGATAACAAATTTATCAGCTAATTCAACTGTAAATTTGGTCCCTAAAGCCGTTTCTAATGCGGGCAACGTAGAAGTTGAGCGAATAGTTAAAAATAATCTAGTCGGATCTACTTGTACAGGTACACAATGCTGAGATACTACTTGATTTGGTAGCCCGAACATTTGAAGCGGAAGATCTTTGATTTCATTCCAAATTTTTTCAGATTCTGTTTTTACCGGAACAACTGTGGAAGTTTGAACGACTGGAACTACAACTGGTACAGATTTCTTGGTAACTTTTTTTGTGGTATTTTTTGGCATAATTAACTCCGTAAATAGGGTTCAATAAGTACATATATCAGCGAATACGTCGTTGAAGGCGCTGGTTAAAAATAAACCGTTAATCCTTTTTATTTCTTTTCCTTTTTTTAAAATTAAAATTGCAGGGATAGATTCTACAATAAACCTTTTACATTGATTGCTAAATTGTTCAACATCTATTGCATAGAACGGTATTTTATATTTTTCTTCTATTTTGGAAATCATAGTAATTATTTTTTTATGATATGGCATCCATGAAGCATAAAAATATATAGATTGAAAGTCTAAATCAATTTGCAATTCTTCTTCTCGGGTAATAAAAATCACCTCAGTTACTTGATTCTTTTTTATCTTTATTTTCTAAACTAGATATAAATTCATCAATATTCTTAGAAGTTTGTGCTTTATCTAAAATTACTTTAGCTACTTTTTGTGCAATTTCTTCTGTTGTAGCAAATATTTCCTCTTTGGTAAGAACACCTTTTTCGATGAGTAATTTTTCTATGGCTGTCACTCGTAACATTATATCGGCAATTAAAACATCTGAATTATAATCATTTTTATCGGTCATTAAGCCTCCTGCAACAGCGTTTATATTTTAAATTTGAGCCACATATACACTTATCATTGAGTCCAACTTTTGCCTTATTAGCGGTTAATACTGGCTTGGATACTTTATGATCAAAAAATAAAATTGAGTTAAGATGGTTAATCTCATGTTGCACAACAACTGCCAAAAGACCGGTTGCAATAAAATTGTGTGGTTCAACCAAATTATTAGACACGTGAACTTCTTGAAATCGCATAGTATTTTCTACTCTACCAGGAAAACTCAAGCAAGCTTCATCTTCAAAAATCGCAGGGTCAAAACTTTTATCTATTTTTGCATTAACCAAATTTAAACTTATTTTTGGTAATCGTACTATGGCAACACTTTTTACCATTAAAATTTGTGGCCCAGCAAGCCCAATACCAGCGCGACCTATCCTATTGCCGTATTCAAGTTCTTTCTCTAAAACCTCAATAAGTTGTCCCGTTTCTTCTAATGTTACCGGCTCACAAAATACTCGAAGGGCTTCTTCATTATTAGTGATTATCATATCTTACCTTTATATATCAACGCTTGTTACAACCACATCCGCCAGCCCTAGCGCCAATTTTCTGAATTTTTTTCAGGCAAACAGAGCACACATTATCTTTTGACGAACAAAGCTCACATATAACAGCAATAGTGACCACAACATCCGATTGGCAACGAAGACAACGTTTCTTGGTATATAAAAAGGCGAGTCGAGAACAGTTAGCACACATCATGCTATTATTACAGTATAATAATAGAACGGAGATCCTCTATGAATGAATTCATTCCTTTTATCCACAAAATTGAGAAAAAGAAACGAAACGAATTTCAGCAACTTTACATAGAATTAGATACACCGCGAACTCCGGAAATACCAAAAGAAGAAGAAGAAAAGGAAAAAGAAGATTATAATGTAATTGTTATAGAATTATGATTTCTTTGTAACACCTTCTAGTATAGAAGAGGCTTCTTTATAAAGATTTTTAGCTTCAGCAAACCAAAGATATCCGCTAATAATTTCACGAGCTACTTTATAATCTTCAGCTGGGTCACATTGATCTAAACAAGCTTGACAAATCTTAAAACGCGTAACATTGATTTTTGATAAAGCAATACTCTGTAATTCATCAGAATTAAATTCCCCAGCGCACACAATGCAATTACAAGCGTTTATTTGTGTCATAGTGCTTCCTATATATCAGTGAAAGTATATAGGTATTCCATATTATTGCCTACAAAAATATATGATTAGTTTTGCTTTAGGTAGTCATCCCAGTCAGGGGACCAGTTTTCTTGCTGTTCTGATGCGTAATGATGCATTGAAAATGACGGATGAGTTGGCTTTCTTAATAACTTCATACCCGCTTGTTCTGGTGTTTTGTCTGCTTTCAGGTTGTTACACGGAGTGCACGCAACAACACAATTTGTAAAAGAAGTAATCCCGCCTTGTGCTCTTGGTAAAACGTGATCTATAGTAATTTGGGAAGCAGTTAGCTTTTTTGAACAAAATTGACAAACACTTCTATCACGTTTTACCAAAGCTTTTCTAGAAAAATTTGAATTGAAATAATTTCTACGAACATGCTTCTTTAAACGAACAATAGAAGGGTGTTTAATTTTACCGGAACTCCATGTAATCAATGAATCCCATGTTGAGATAACTTCTACTTTTTCTTTTACAATAAGTTTCATCATTTTCTTTTCAGTGATAAACGATAAAACTTGATAGGACGAATCCAATAATAATGTCTTCATTTTCTGTTTCTATATGTATTATTTCAATTTATCCAAAGCATCTCTAATATCTAATCCATCAATCTCATTGCCTAGGCATTCCCAATTTGGACGTACACGTCTGGCAAATAATTCTAATTTATTTGCAGATGGAAACATAATTTCCAAAGAATTTTGCAAATGTTCTGGTTTCGTTGAATGCCCTAAATTAGGTGCAAAAGAAACAGAACGCTGCGATCTATTTTGTAGTTGTTTATATATCTTGTTACCGTTTGTGCCAATTAAACATATTTCATGACAGTTTCTGAAAAGACGACCCATCCCGAAAGATAGCGTTTTATTTAAATCAAAATCTGTAATTGCAGAATTTAAAATTTCCCTGATCTTAGATATTTGCCACGTCCCATCTTTTAATGCCTTTCTAATGTTTTTAGAAAAAGAAACAACTAATTCTTTAAATGGCAATATTTTACTTTTATTCCATATATAGATCTGTTTATGAGAAAACGACCAAGCCTTCATTACATCTAAACCATCTTGAAGTATTGCGCTAGGCACCCACAAACACAAAATCGCCCCATCAGGGTCAGCAATATCTTTTACGGATAGCTGTTTAATGTCTAAAATTGACATCGTAGAATAGTTAGCCAACGCTCCTCGTTTTACATCAGACATATTTAAAGTATCTTTAAAATTCCATGGCGGGTCAGCTACAATTACAGAAAATTTCTTATTCATTTTTAAATCCTGGTAAAAATTGAACACCAATAGTTGGAACGATAGCTGGACGCCAAGTCATGCCACAAAATTGACACGAGTGAGTGTGATGACTCTTTGTAGCAAATTCTCCAACATCAACATGTCTAGCCCCACATTCTGGACACCAAAGCAACATAGGAGTAGGATTATCTATTTTAGATAAATATCTAATTGCCACTTCATATTTAAGCCCGCCGTAATTAGTAATTACCATAACTTGACTATTATTAGTAGGCGGATACGTTGTTATTGTGGTTCCCATAGGAAATACCAATGGAAATTTTTCCAATGATGCACACAATACTTCAACTAAATCATCTATAAATGGATCGCTCATTTTATTATAGCTTCTTTCATTTTACATAGGGCATGATATCATTGAACTTTCTGGCTTATCATCATTGCGCCAGAATCCTTGAATTTGATCTAAAGCAACATATTGCTTGCTTGAAAATTTAGTCGATAGTATCAAATAATGAACAGCACAATCAACAATTTTACCTCGTAGTGGCTCATTAGAACCAATAGTAATAATAGAAATATCTTTACCTATTAAAGATCTAAATAATTGACAATTAAACATAATAATTTACTTTCTTATTGCGAACTACTCATCGCCTAAAGGCAGAGGATTTCTGCGGTCTGTCAGGTTAAAATAACCATTGGTAATTCTAATTTATTGGATAATCCATCTACATGAATGTTTTGAGAGTGTTCCAATTTTTCTTTATTTACAGATTCCATTTTCTTTATTACTACAACATAATTACCTATTGATAAAGATGCATTCCACTTTCCATTGCCACCAGTCCTTGTTTTAAATACATTTTGATTAGTCAAAACGTCAGTAATTTCTACATTAGCTAAAAATATTGCCTTACCATTTTTATCAACACAGCGTTGAGTTACTGGAATTTGTCCTTGCGCAGATTGTGGCATTGGCTGTGGTTCTGTCATAAGGGGCTGAGGTTGAGCCATCGCTGCGCCAGCGCTTTTTTTATTACTAACTGTTTTAGATTCTGGTGGCAATATTACTTCATTGCCTGGACCGCGCCCCGGTGGTGGTCTAACAGATTTAGAATAATCTTGCTTTGATTGTGGCATTTGTGGTACTTGTACTGGTAATTTTATTTCCTTATCGCCTGCATAAGTTTCAGGTCGTGAATTACGGCGGAAACCATCAGGGGCAGATGTTTCTGGAAGATTGGATTCTACTTTATATGGAATGTTTCTTTCTGGGTCTAATGGCAATACATTTGGAATTTTTGGCAATGGCTGTTGAACAGCTTCAACTACAATTTTTTGTGGCACGGCTGCTTGCTTATCTAAACGTATAATTACATCATTTAACTTATTTGATATAATCTTATTATTTAAATCTTGAGCGCGAATTGTGCTCAATAGTATGTCTATTTTAGATTCTAAATCTAATAAAATATCGCTCGCCTTCCTTGATTCAGTCATAATATTCCTTATTCCAAAAATGCTCCAATTTTTATTTTAGATTTCCTGATAACAATAATATCTTCTACTGGAGTAGGAATTCCATCACACATTTCATTTTCTCCAAAAATGAACGATCTAACCTGGTCTTCAACTTCTTCTTTCGGACCAGAGCAAACTGATACACCAGACACAATGAGAAGATAAGAGTCAAGTGGCAAATCAATCACAATAGACAGTAAATCATTATCAGGTTGAAAATTTACCTCTTGTACTGTTTCAAGAGTAACTTTGCCTTGTTGAGGTGACGGCTGAATTTCACCAGCAGTTATCCCGCTTTGATAACCTAATACTTGATCTGTTACTAACTCATTATTATCAATTATAAGTTGATTAGGGCCCATATATTCATTTGATAAATCATCTACAACTTCACCATCTACAGTTGACCAAGTATGTTCCATATTATTTCCTACATTAGGAACCGGACCCCTACCTCTCCCAACTGGAGAGGTAGTTACAGCAGCATAAGGCTGTCGCATGGCAGGTCTTTTTTGTCGCGGATTATCGACACTTGGTTTAGCTATTTGTGTGTCGCTTGATACCACAGCACTTCTATACTCTTGCGGTTCTTTATCATGAATTTGATATTGAGGAACATACGGCTTGTAATTCACAATTTTATTTCTTTCGGGATTCTTGTATATTTTTACTTTATCATTCATGATTATTATTCCATATTATTCTGAAGAGTGTTTTGAATTTCTCAATTTACGATTTTGAGAATGTTCCGAATGTCGGCACTCACCTTTACTACAGAGTTCCAACTGTTTTCGTTTTGATTCATTAACTTTTCTTCTACGTTTATCGGATGGTTTTTCATACGATTGTTTTTCTTTATATGCAGAAAGAATTCTTTCTTTTTGCACTAGAGCGCGAAAAGCTCTCATAGCTTTATCAAAATTATTTCCATATACTTTTACTTCAAGCGGTTGTGCTTGAATAGCTTCTGAAATTTTGAATTTATTACTATTGACTGTAGTAGCCTGCTGATCACCTTCCCTTCTCGGCTGTTTAAAGTTATTTTTGTTTCTTCTATTACCTTTATATTCACTCATGTATTCTACTAACCTGTTTTAACCTTATTATTTATACATTGCATCACTATTTTAAGTTACTATATACTAAGACTTATTACATACTCTATATCATTTAAAATACTTTTCCATATTAATAGACCCACTATTTAAGATATTCTTATCTTTAATTAGACGATCAAGAGAGTTTCGTATATCTTTCTCCGTTGGAACTTCTCTATTATTAGATAGAGCTTCAAACATTGATGAAATATAAAGCTCTTTAAGATAAGCATAAGAAAAGCTGTGCTTCACCGCATATTTAGAAATTTCATTACATTTTTTAGCAGTAATTAATTTACCAAACCATTTATTAAGATATTTTGTTGTCATTTTTATATCTGGTAATTTGATTTCAAATTTTCTGTCAAACCTAGAAGGTCTATCAGTAATATTAGCTTTTAATTTTTTAACTTCATTAGCGGTAGCTATTACCAATAGTCCATTTTTTGCAGAAATACCGTCCATCAAATTAAGAAAAGTAGACGGGTCTACACTTTTTTCAAGTAAAGAATCTAAGTCTTCAAAATAAAGTAATGAGGGGCTTTGTTCTTCGGCAAAAGAAAATGCCTCGTGCACGGCTTCATCATTCGAACCCGCCATTATAGTCACTGGTTTAAAATCATAAACCGATATAAGTGTACGTATCAATGAGGTTTTTCCATTGCCTTGTGGACCATATAAAAGCATTCCTCTTTTCCAAGGAATTTTATTTTTTAAATAAAAATCTTGGGACGCCAAAAAATTTTCTACAAGTCCTTTTACCTCAAATTTAAGATCTTCTGGAAGAAATAAATCTTCCCAAGTATGATCCTTTGTATATGAAATGTCATCACCATCAACTACACGAATATGTAGATTACTACGATCTCTTTCTGTAGTCCATTTATCAAATTCATTACGTAATTTGACATATCCTTCATAATTCTTTTCTGAACAGATAATGAAGAATGATATCTCATCTTCATTTTGGTTGCCTTTTTGCCATCCAGCACAATGTAAAAATTCAAGCTCTTTAGTTTTAATAAGAAAAACACCTTGAGCAAAAAACTTCTCAAACTCATGTTCAGTTTTCCAAGAAATAACAGAGTCTTTATAAAGACACTCAATATTTATTTTATTTTCTTCACAGAAGAACAAAAATTGTCCATCAATAATAATACGATTATGAACAAACTTATTAAGCTTTACTTGGTCTTTAAGATTGAAACTAAAATTTTCTTCAACCCATTTCATTAGATCGTTGAAACAATAACGGGGGCGACTATCTTCTAATTTTTGTAATTCTTGTGCATTTAGATTACAGGTTTGTGCTAATTTATTTAGTCTAGTCAAAGACAAATGTTCTTGTGCTTCCATATTTTTTGGATCTAAATAATGTTCTTTTTTGATCATGCGATAATAACTCGTCCTTTCATTAAGCCACTTTTAAAGCAATTGGTTTTGTGCTCTTGCATTTTGGAAAATTTGAACACCCAAGGAATTTTTCTCCACTACTTTTGACGGTACGAGTAGCCATTGGCGATCCACACCTTTCGCACAAAACCCCTCCATGACCTATATATGCCTCATCTAATTCGGTTTTGAATTTTGGAAAAAATTCTTTTAACATATCGACATAATCAAGTTTTCCAGCTTCAATTTTATCAAGCTGTAATTCTAATTTAGAAGTATAATCGATATCCATAAAAGTGAAAAATTTAACTAATTCATCTGTAATTTTCTTACCTAAATCTGTAGCATGAAAAACTTGCCCATGCTTTTCAACATAATTACGAGTGCATATTTTATTTAATAATTCACTGTATGTTGATGGACGCCCGATTCCCCTATTAACAAGCTCTTTGATAATTTTATCTTCTGAATATCTGGGTGGTGGCTGTGTCTGTTTCTTTTCCATCTTAACTGGATATTTACCAAATAATTGACAAACATCACCTACCGCTAACATTGGTATTTCAATTTTAGAATTATCTTCTAACCCTAGTATTTCTAAATACCCTTTTGATTTTAATGCTTTACCTGACGCCTTTACTTCGGCAGTTTTATCACCTTGTGCGTGGGCCGTAATTTTTAACGTATCGTAAACTGCTGGCATCATTTGGCTAGCCACAAAATATTTCCAAATAGTTTCATATACAAGTTTTTCATCTGGATCAATAATTTCATAATTATCATTTGGCAATAACAATAAATCCGTAGGATGAATACACTCATGAGCATCTTGGGCAGCGTCATTATTTTTATAAATGAGTGGCTTTTTCGGAATTGTATATTTATTGTCAGATAAATAAGTTCTCACTTCTTTTAATGCATCATCATTAATTCTTTTAGAATCTGTTCTATGATACGAAATATATGAATTTTCGTACAATGCTTGGCTTGCTTTAGCAGTTCTATCAACGCTTATTCCATGGTCTTTGGACATAATTCGCTGTAGCGAAGATGTTATTAACGGTGGTTGCGGATATTTAGATTCTTCACAAGAAGAAACTTCGGATATAATATATTGTTTCGCCGTTGATAACTTTAATCGCATATCTTCTGCATTTTTAGCGTCTGTTGGTCTACCTGAATATTTAGTTAAAAAACTATCTTTATCTTTTATCAAATTAACTTGAATGGTCCAAAATTCTTCTGGTTGAAATAATTCAATTTCTCTCTCACGGTCTACTACTATCCTTGTTAAAACTGATTGTACACGTCCGGCTGAAAGTTTAGGCCCAAAAAAATTCATAAGAAAGGGAGATACCATAAATCCAACAAGTCTATCTAATAGCCTTCTACCCTCTTGTGCATGAACAATATTTTGATTAATATCAATTGGCTCTTTAACCGCCTTTAAAATTGCTTTCTTTGTTATTTCGTTAAATATAATTCTTTTGATTGGCTTGCCACAATCTTCTAATCTAGAAGATACAGATTGGCAAATAAATTCTCCCTCTCTATCTGGATCTCCGCAGGTTAATATCTGATCGCACTTTTTTGCAGCAGCAATTAATTCATCCAAAACGGTAATTTTATCTTCCATTAACATATAATGGGGCTTAAAATTATTTTCAATATCTATACCAAGTCCAAATCTGCCACCTTTAGCAAGGTCAACTATGTGACCTCTTGTGGCTAAAACTATATAATCATCTCCGAGATAGTTCTGAATTTTATTAGCTTTGGCAGGACTTTCCACTACAATTAACGTTTTTAAATTACTCATT
>Ga0302221_10001798_pt1 | contig 13555 bp, 1 predicted proteins | sample II_Palsa_E2_1_FD_193517 | JGI IMG/M metagenome (GOLD analysis project Ga0302221, IMG submission 193517) | Peat permafrost microbial communities from Stordalen Mire near Abisko, Sweden - II_Palsa_E2_1 | ecosystem: Environmental > Terrestrial > Soil > Palsa > Peat permafrost | place: Sweden... | reverse complement strand
CCCTAAGCGAAGGAACATAAATGTAGTGATTTAGGACACCTGTACACTTAGTTCTTCAGTCAACAAATGCATCACCATTTGCACTCCCTCCATTCATTTGGTTGTACGCCTTGCCAACCCTCTTACAATACCCTATAATTGGAGGTGGAGGAGTGGGTTAAGCGTATATAAGGGCATACTAGTAAGGAGGATACACATATAGCATGCGGGCATATTAAGGGGCATACGGGTGTATAAGGCTATACCGGTGAGGAGGACACATATACTAGCATACTAGAGGAATATGAATAGACTAGGCCTAATTAGGCAACTTGTATGTGTTTGGAGGAAATTGCGTTTTTGAGCACTTCTTAAAGTAGCTCTAATGTTAGTACATTTTCGTTCACTTTGTAAGTCACGTGACCACGCTAGTCCTAATTAAGTAGACGAAAGAACGTTAACAACACCACACGGTGCTATCGACCTACCTTCTAATGAATAAACCACCTACCTACTAAACGCAACTTGCATATCACGAATACCACGTGCCGTGCTACGCGTTCCGGGTGGACCGACATTAATATTAAGACTTGTCTATTATAATTAAGTCCCCTCTTATACTTCGATTTATAAATTAGCTTAATCGGAATTACTTTTTATTTATATCCGAAATAAGTCTTTTAACATATAATAAAAGCAACGTCTTTAACTTTGCTTTTATTTCCGGCTTATACTTAGCCTCGACATGCCTTGCAAATTATTTAAGTGTCACTTCCGATTATACTCCCCTAATTTTAACTATTTATTAAGACCTCGCTTATATAACCCCCTTCCCTTGCCTTTACTTAAATACGCTTAACCTTAAACGGTTCTAAAAACTCCTTACAAATAACTTATAGCTTATTAGCCCCTTACTAGATAGCCCGTTAACGAGCAAGCTAGACCTTTTTGCAAATAAGCTTATTAAAGCTATAGCTCTTATATATAAGGGCTTTACTAAAAGGGCTCTTAGTTAAAGTATAAGCAACCCCTAGTAAAATGCCGACTATAAAGTAGCTATTTAAGAGAACCGGCTCTCCCGGACTAATACCTTTACTTATAACTTTTGTAATATAGTCTACAAAGTAAAGAGGGCATATTAGAATAAGAAGATAAACGAGGTAAAAGCTTTTATAAACGTTTATAAGATAACTAAGTAATATTAGACTATTAGCTCCTATTATAGCCCCCCGTTTTCGGACTTGCAAAACTTATTTATTAGCTTTATTACTAATATATTAAAGAAGCGCGATATTTTATTATAAAATTTATTTATTAACGTATTAGTTATAAACAATATCTTATTCGACTCGCTTGCAATTGCCCTTTAAGCTATCGACTTTCCTCTTATTACCCCCGAGATAGTCTATAATACTATTTTATAAGCCGGAAATATTACTCCGGGCTTTAATAGCATCTTTATAGCTATTTTATAAATAGTATAGCTATTAATTAAACCCTTTATAGTCGACCTTTATTAAAAATGCCTTTAAGTTAAACATTACCCGGCCTTATTTCGGTTTATAACCCTTGCTATTATCCCGAAATTTAAGAAACTAGACTAAACCTCTTTGTATGCTTATTGCTTAATAGCTTTATTATTTGTTTTAAGCAAAGGTCTTAAACGCTTACTTGCTTAAAACATCTTTTAATTAGTAGTTTAATTACAAATCCTTATAAGCTAGCAATTTAGCGCTTTCCTCTTATAATTATTTATAAACTTTACTTCTTGCTTAATATATGACGTCGAGACTACTTTTAATTGCAAATAATAAGCTTCCCTTTTAATGCTAAACGTTAAAAGAGCATTCGATAAAGTCTTCCCGGGTTGCTTAGTTTGTCGCTTAAAGGAGCAAGGATAGCCGGACTATTTTATTTATTAAGTTTAGTTATTTGTTACTAATAAGTTTATAAAGATTTGTTTAAATAGCGAAACTAGTCTATTAACTCCCTTATATTATAGCTTATTATAAGGCTCTTTAATCTTATTAATCCTTTTTATACTTTATATCTCCCCCTTCTTTTAGCTTACTTCTCCTCGGACCCGATTCGGATATGCGGACGACATTACTCTTTTCGCGATTTCTATAAACCTTGCTTACAATTGCACTAAGCTATAAACTGATTTAAAGCAAATCCTTAATTAGGGCTAAAGAGAGGGAATTACGTTTGACCTATTAAAATTAAAGCTACTTTATTTTACCCGGTAAATTAAGCTTAATTACAAATTACTTCCGGGCGTTATAGCTAGCACTTATATAGTTTAGTTTACTATAAACCCGGTATAATAGCTAAGCGTTTACTTCGATTATAAATTATCTTTTTGCTATTATATTATAGTCTTAGTATAAAAGACTCTTTATATAGCCTAAGCCCTTTAAAGCATTAATAAAACGGTTTATAGCGTATCCCCTTACCTCTTTTAAAAGGCAATTATAGCTATAGCCCTTTATATTAAATAGTTTGCAGCCGAGACTTGGTAGCCTAGTAAAAGCTTTTAATTAAAGGATTACTAGAAAACGACCCGAATAAATATTTACTTTTAGCTACTTGACAAATTAACATATAATTATATTAGAGCAATTTTATTAGCTTACCGGATAACCCTTACGCTAGCTTTATTTAAAGAGGCAAGCATTTTACTAGCAAAAATAAAGCTTAATAAGCTTTTATAAACGTTTATAGCCCGAACTTTTAGACTTAACCCCCGATACCCCCTCTATTTATAATTTATAATAGTTTATAAGACTAGATAACTTACTTTTTAATTTGCCCGTTAAATACTTGCATTACTCTCGGCTAAGCAAGTTAACTTAATTAAATAGCCCTTATAAGAGCTACGCAAGGATTGCAAACTAGCTAAGAGTAAAATATATAGCTTACTTAGCTAAGATAAGGAGATTATAGCTTAAGACTTCCTCGAGTTTTTCCCCTTTATTCTAATTAGCGACATTTAAGTATACTTTAACAGGTTTAAGGCAAAAGGTATAAACGGGTTAGCTAGTGCTAAATTTGTAACGTATTAATATAGCCTCTTCCTTAATTGCTAAATAACCTTATTTAGCCTTAATATAAAAGTCTTTAATATAAAGGCTATTATAGCCTTTAATAGAGCTAAACTAGCCTTTCTTACTTTATTTATATAGTTTATAATAGACTTTTAAGTCTTTCTTAATAACTTAAAGGTTGCTCTTTAGCTATTAAGCAACTTTACAAGCTCCTTGCAAATTATATTTTAAAAATTCCGAGAAGTATCTTGCAAGTAGCCCGAAAGGACCCGTTTATTATATACTCGCCTTAGAAAAATATGCATTAAATGGGTCCTAAGTTACTTTAAAGTCCCAAGTAACGAGGAAGCTAATAAGGCAATAAAGGAAAGTGCTGCTTTCCGACCCTTAAACCCTTAAACTTGCACATTAGCTAGTCTTTAGCGTATCGCCCGCTAAATTGCCCTTATAAAGGTTACTCGGCTTTAGGGACTAGTCCTCTTATATAACTATAAGGAGCTATAAATTAGTTATAAGCTTAGCTCGTTTATCTTTTACCTTTTATAGCTTATAGTAAGCTATATTTTAGCTATATAAAGTATATATAAAGACTTTGTAGACTATTATAACCGCTTTTAACACGAGAACGCTAACCTTTATTGCTTTTATAGCAAGTGTTACGGTTCTGCGCTGGCACGTGCAGCGCTAGTACCGATCGGGCTAGGGTTGGCGAGCCTAGGATATTTAAGCATGCAATGCTTCCTGTTTCCTACTTCCTTCCTTAGCTTTGTATAATCGTAATTGAGACCCTTCTACTTTGCCTTCCTTTCTAGGCCCTAAAGCTGGCGCTCGTGACAGCAGGCGGAAATCGCCCTTTTATTTTTACTTTTGCCGGACTAGAAAGGCATATAAATCCCTCTTTATAAACCCCTTATTAGTCGTAATCTTATAGCTACTTAGTATTAGGTTAAGCGCCGAGAAGCTCTTTAACTAGCTATACTCTTTGTAGTTTTATTAAGACGTTTGCCTAAATTATAAACTTGTTATAAGCTTTATAGCTTGTTTCTAATCTATTAACCTCTTTCTTTTAGCTAATTAGCTAATACCTTATTATCTTATTTATTTATTTCCTTTCTCGTTTCTCTTTTTTCTTAATTTATTAAAGACTAAGTAATAAAAGCAAATACAAGGGAGTTATAAATTAAGGTCGGGGAGGCTATACTATACTAAAGAGGCAATCTTTTACCTTTTTTCCCGAGGGAATTAAGTTTAAAGCTATAACGGATATATAAACTTTATTATAACTTGTAAAACACATATATATTAGTGTAAGGATGTTGTTAATAAGCAATAAGGCAATATAAACAATTTAGTGGATTTTAAAGAGTATATTTAATACAAAACTAATCTTTGCCCCTCTAGCAAGTGCAAGTAAACATCCTTAAAGCTTACAGCTTATAAGGATGTAAGACGGGTCGAATATTCCTCTATTATAAACTAAATGTTGCTCTAAGAGTTCTAGTGCTTACAAGTTACTTGATCCTTAGCATTACTAGCTTTACGCGTATAGCCGACTTCTTATATATTACAAGTATACCCCCCCTTAAAATCTTATCCTTAAGATTATCTAATTAAAGTCTTCGACATAAGTTTTATTAGAAAGGGTAATAGTATAGTATAAGCGCCGTGTAACTACTATAAATAAACGACGCGTAACGTGCGATATAATTAGTCGAAACTTGCATAGCGTAAGCTACGCGGGTATACGATTAGTTAATTTAGAAAACTAAAGAATAACAAGAGAAACGGCTTAGCTTATTACTTCCTTGTATATTAATCTTAAATCCTTAAAAATATAATATATCTTTAAAAGAAAGCAAAAATAGATATTTGCATTACTTATATAACTATTAAATTATATAAGAAGTAACAAAAAGGTTCTTAGAAGGTAAGCACTTAAAAGGCAAGCGCACTAGTCGCTTCCGGAAATAGATTAGCGTCGAATTTGGAGTAGTTCTTTTATATAGCTCGACGACCGATTTCTTTAAGCCCTTTAAGCCTTTAAGTATAAAAACCTTTAATCGGTGCTCTTACTTCTTCTAAAAATAACACTAAATAACTCGTCTATTTTTGACTTATTTGCATAATTATTAATCTATTAAAAGCTTTACCTTTATATTACTATATTTATATCGGGTTTCCGGTCTATTATAGTACCCTTTAAGAAGCGTAAAGCCGACCTTGCCGATTCTTAGCCTTAATTAAGTTGCTATCTTAAATGCTTTAAGTATATAATTATCGATTTTAAGGTTAAGTGTTCGACTTTATTTAAAAAGAAGAATTACAAGCGTTATAATAAAGGTAAAACAAGTTGCGAGAAGGTAAGCTTAGCATTCTTAACTTAAATTATGTTTTACATATTAGTATATAAATAAAACTAATATATACCTTTAAATTCCCGGCCGCCTTTATAAGGCTTGTTATGCTTAAGAGGATATTATTACTATCTTTGTTATATAGCTTCGAGATTACCTTAATTAAGAGTCTTTAGTTAAAGAAGAGGATAACTATAATCTTTAAATTATAAAATTCGACTATAACGCTTTTAATAATATTTAAAACTTCGAGTACTTCCGGTAAAAGATAAAGTTAACAGATTCTTCTTCGCGTATTAAGAACTTGGAGGATAAAGACTTCTTAAAGGCCTTATAAGTAAGTTTTCTTAACCTTTTAAAGAATATTACTAATCTTAATTTAAGAATACTAAGATATATATATTTAAAGCGTAAAGTTAATTACTAGTATTACTTTTACTTAAAAGGATAATTTTATTATAAGTGCCTCTTTTGCTAATATTGTAATGCTTTTAGTAATAAAGGAGCTAACTTCGGAGATCCGGCTTTTCCGGGAGGTATATATAGTTATAGTAAGTCGGCTAAAACCCTTTATAAAAGTCTAAAAACTAACTTTTCTTAGTATGCAATTGCTTTTAATAAAGATAAGCAAGTGCTTAAGCATATTTGTCGCTATTTCACCTTTATATTATCTTAATCGGGGGTATTATTTTAAAGTTTTTAAGCGTTTGGTTTTAAGCTTTAAATATTATATAATTATATTAAAATACTTATAATAAGATTATATATAATAAACTTTTATTATACTTTATCCTTTATCCCAAGTAACTTTTAAGTTTAATATTTAATTTAACAAGCCTCAATAAAACCTTAAAAAAACTAAAGAAAAAGCGTCTCTTATTATAAGCTTTTCTAGGGCTTGCTAAGACCCCTCTTCTTCTTTAATTACTTAAGAGGTAATTTAGCTAATGCCGGGTTTAATTTATAATTTTTATTATACGATTTTAAGAGTTTTTTAAAGTTTTAAAGGTTAAGGTAAGCTAGCAATTAAGTGTTATAATTATTAAGCTAGTGCTTTTATTTAATTAGATACTTCCGGTTTTTTTTGCCGTCTTAATAATCGATAATAGCTTCGACTTCCTATTCTTGCTCCTTATTATCGTTTAACAATTCCGGAAGCTCTCCGGAGGGGTACAAGTGGGGTTCTTAACCCTTCTTAGCCATATACTCCTTAAGGAAAGAAATATAAAATGTTAAATAAAGACGATTATATAATATTAATAACTTTAACTTATATACTAATTTTCCGACACATTATAAGATTTTAAAAGGTTTAACGTACTTTAAGGCAAGCTTCCTTGCTTTTAGCTTAATATTCTTTGTCGATAATATTACTTAGTCTTTTAAAGAGAAGTGCTTATTTAACCGGTGCTTATTATAATAGCTTTCCCGGTTATTTTGCGCCTAATATTAAAGTTTTTAAAGTTTTTTCCGCTTTTTATATAAAACTTTAAGCCTCTTGCGTATAGCCGGTACTTCCCTTTAAATCTTGCCTTTAAGATTTTATAGTAATTAGGGGTAATAACTATAATATATATAAAATAGTATATTTTGCAAAACTTGATATTTTAAGCTATTATATGCGAATTTTATAAAAGATAACTTATCGCGCTAATTATTCTTATTTGCATTATAATAAGCTTTTAAGTAGTATTTTAAAGCTTAGTTTTAGCGTTTTATTTGCTTATTAGTTTAAAGATAAAAAGCAATACTTAAACGCTACTTGCAAAGTATATAAAAGCAAAGCGCAAATTAGAATTTGCTAATAAATATTATTCTTTTATTAGAAACTATTTTATTAAGTGTGCTAAAGATCGAGAAGACTTGTTTTTACAAGATTTTAGCAAGCTTTAAAGAGTTAATAGTTTTATAATATATAATATACTTAGCTATCTTTAAATATTAATCGACTATTACTAAGATAGCGTTAAAAGCAAGACTACTAGTAGGGTTTTTGTATATTAATAACCCGGTAATAAAATCTATAAAGATCTCGCTTTAAGGCTTCGATAATTGTAATAAATTAGCAAGTAAATTATATAATATATGCCTTTTAACTTTAACTCTCTAGTAAATATTGCATTCCTTATAATAAGTATATATAGCATTATCTATTTATTCTTAGTAATAAGTTTTACAAAGGAGTTTAAAGGTCTTATTAACTTTATAATAGCCTATTAAAGGGTTATTATAATAAAGTTTTATAACTTTTACACGTAAAATAAGGTTATTAAGAATATAAATTCTCTTATGCTACCGGAATAGCTCCGAGTTATTTACTATTTATATAACCTCTTTGTTTATACTACATTTATTAAGCCTTTTAACAATAATAAACTTGCATTATTTGTTGTTTTATTAAGCTACCCTAATAATATCTAAAAGGGGCTTTATAAGAGGGGCTAATGATATTGCCCTTTTAGTAGTAGCATATATCTATAAATGTGGAATTAAGTGCTTATAATTACTTAATTTTATAACTCGAGAGAAAGATATAAAGTTATAAGTTTTATTAAATAACTTTGCTATAAATAGCTTTATTATCGTAGCTATAGTAGCGGAACTTATAAGGTGCTTTCTTATACCTTCTTCCCGAATCGGGGGATTTATAAAATAATTTATTTGCTTAATCGGTAGCAAATCTCCTCGTGTAATAGCGGCGATTATAAGAAATAATATATCTTTATCGAGGGTAGAATTTTCGGGGCTTATTAAGCCTTAAATTGCAATAGCAAAGCTTCTTTTAAGTTTATTTTAAAAGGTAAAAAGCTAAGTCGCATTAGTAAGTCCCTTTTAATAGTCGGGACGTCTACTAAGCCTATTAATAGCATTCGAGGCACCTTTCCGGTAAGTAATCTCAAAATTATAAGTAATAAGGTATATTGCTTATTATACTTAGCAGCTCTTTAAGTACTTTGTTTTTATAAAGTACTTAAAGTTATTATAGTTAATTAAGACTTCGATCGTGTGCTTAAAACCTTTAAAGTAATATCTTTATTGCTTAAAAGCTTTTATAATTGCTAGTAACTCAAAATTATAAGTTTAATAATTGCATTTAGCACTAGATAGCTTTTAAGACTAAAACGCTACAAGATACTAATACTTACGCGTTTTAGCATTTATATTAACTTGTTAAAAGAGATAGCTAGTAATAGTAAACTTAAATATATTAGTTTTTATATAAATCTTCTTAAAGGGGTTAAAATAAATAAAAATAAGCGCTTAGGTAAAAGTAACTTTAAGTTCTTAAAAACTTTATTTAGCATTTGAAGTCCACTTAAAAGGAGTAGTTTTTCGGCTATTTTTTATACTAATTAAGAGATTTGTAAAGCTATATGCTATATGCGAGTACTTGTAAATAAAATAGCAATAAAAATTCGCAAATTTAAGAAATACTTGCATATTATAAAACGATTTTAGCTTAAGCTACTTAATAATGCTATAAATCCTTTTAAAGTCCGGTTTAACTTTATTAACTTTAACGCAAAAGCTTAAGAATTCTAGTTTTTATATACTAAACTTATATTTGCTAAGCTTAGCATATAGCTTATACTTGCAAAGCTTAGCTACTATTTAGCGCATATGCTCTTTATACTTTTCGGGGTTTTTTAAGTATATAAAGATATTATCCAAATATATAATTACGAAATAGTTTAAGAGGCTTACTATAAATATATTAATATACGCTTAAAACGTGGCTAAGGCATTTGCTAAGCTAAAGGGCATAATAAGGTACTTAAAGTGTTTATAACAAGTATAAAATGCTATCTTTTATTTATAATCCTTACAAATACAAATCCGATAATACGCATCCTTTAAGTTAAGCTTTATAAAGACTTTGGCGCTTATTAAGTAGTCTAGCGTCTTATTAATTAGTAGAAGAGGGTGTCGATTTTTAATTATAACTTTATTTAAGCTATAATAATCGATATAAAAGCGTAACTTGCTATCCTTTTTAAGTATAAAAAGGATAAAGGCCCTTGCCGGGTTTATAAATAGCCGAATCTAACGCTTCTTAATAGCATTTACTAGATATAACTTTAAAGCTTTAAGCTAGACTTTAAAAAGATTATATAAGGGCTTATATAAGGGAGGATTAATAGTATTAATAAAATGTTTAACCCCCCCTTGCTTTAGAAGTTTATTAGCTTTGCTTTTGTTAAAAATATTAATAAAGCTACTAAAGTATTCCGGCAATTTAATAAAACTTTTCGATAATAGCTTAGAAATCTAGTAAGTTAAGATAATATTTATAATAGATTCGGGTTTTGTAATGTGTACGGATATGATCCCCTTAGCTCCAGCCATATATATGCATTTAGCATATTCGTCTTAAGCAGTGATTACTGCCTAGTACCGCTTTTTGGTCATATGGTCGAGGGGTTTTGGCCGTAGACACCTCACAAAGTAATCACTGCTCAAATTGGCCCGATTTTGCTGCCCAAAAATGACGATTTTTGGCCTGAAATTGCGCTTCCGCGCGAGCTCGGTACCTTATTAGTCCTCTGCTCGCTTAATCGGATAAATCGGCTCGTAAGCAAGGAATTCGGCTATGGTCAAATCACCTGCCTTAAAAATTCTCTTCTTACATATTTCTTTAAATAATGGGTAAAATCGCGTGAAGAGAAGTAACGTGATAGTACTCCTTATTGCCTTAAAAATAGGGTGGAAACACGTGAAGAGAAGTAACGTGATAGTACTCCTTATTGCCTTAAAAATAGGGTGGAAACACGTGAAGAGAAGTAACGTGATTATACTCCTTATTGCCTTAAAAATAGGGTGGAAAACACGTGCAAAGAAGCCGCGTGATAGTACCCCTTGTTTATTGCTAAGGGCTGGAAAACACGTGAATAGAATTCGCCTGGTAGTACCCCTTATTGCTGCTTAATAGGGCAGGAAAACACGTGAAGCATGCATATCACGTGATAGTACCCCTAATCAAGTATAGTGCATTATACTTGCTGCTAATGCTATACGCCTTGCTAGCGTCGCGCATTCTTGAGGTGTGTTATTAGCTCTTATCGCTTGCTTATTAAGGCCGCGATAAGACACCTCTAGGAATATTCTTATTCCAATTAAGTAGTGGGCTGCTTATTAAACGCTTTGTATGCAGCAAAGTAGTGATAAGTGAGTAAGCTTCACGTGTCCTTTCGGGGGCGCCGGCTAAGCCGATGAGCACGTTTGTCCCGTGCAATTTCCTTAATAGGCTAACAATCCTATTAAGTAGATTCGTTGGTCATATGCGCTAGCAAAACCGCATTCCTCCCACTGCGGGGGGCAGACGAATTCAACTAGGTCATATTTGGCTAGTTATATGCATATAATTAGCGTGTTTAGACCTTAGCTCTGATAAGCTTAAATTTTAGCGAGCGAATGGCATAACGTCGCGAGGGCGCGACTATTGGAGGGGGGTACCCTGTAATGTGTACGGATATAATCCCCTTAGCTCCAGCCATATATATGCATTTAGCATATTCGTCTTAAGCAGTGATTACTGCCTAGTACCGCTTTTTGGTCATATGGTCGAGGGGTTTTGGCCGTAGACACCTCACAGGTTTTTAGACGGAAGCAATAATAGAATAACTTTTATATTAGCACGAAGACTAATTAATTGAATAGTTATAATTGCCTTTACTTATAAAGAGGACTTAAAGGGTAACATCTAAGTTCTTATTAAGCTTTGCCCCGAATTCCTTCAGCATTAAAATCTTAATATTATCGGGCTATACAAGTGCATATGCTTAACATTTTTTGATATAATTATAATATTATACAATTATGGCCTTATAAAATTCCATTTTAAAAATTAGGCGATAACTTGTAGCTTTATATTTATAAAAACGGAGCTTATACAATCGAGTTTTTGCACGATTATTTATAATAAAGATATTAAGATTATATATATAATATATCTTAAATTTATTATTATAAAAGGTAATAAATTTGACATTATATTAAGCAAGGGGTATAAAACCCTTTAATTTAGCCTAGTCGTTATTAAGAAAATTGCAGTTAAAACTAGTGTCCCCGAGGCTTAATAACTACTTAGAAGCTCCGGTATTAGCTTGTACTAAGTAAGCCTTAACGCTTATCCTTTTATTCTTAAGTGTCTTTAGTTTATTAAGTCTTATAACACTTAAGACTTAGACTTGCCTTTTCTTATACTTTTAAATGAAAAGCTTTATTCTTAATCCGCTTATATAATTTGATTTATATAGCATATAGCAGTAATAGCATCTTCCTTAGCTTTAGCCTTTTTAAGGAAGTCCCGGGATTAATTAGTATACTTTAAGCACCTCTTATCCTTAAATATATATCCTTTTTAGTTATAAGTATAACAAGTAATATCACGTTTTGCTTAGCCCCCGGGATTAAGCTTAAAGCTAGCCTAGTCGTTTTTAAAGCTATTTTAAGCTTTATAAGCTTTTTCTTTTTTCTTTCTCTTACTTTCTTTTAAAGTATTAAAGGAGGTATTATTATTAGCATTAGAGTTAAAGTTTAAGCCTCTTCTAATACTTGCTTTATACTTTAAGCGGTATCCTTTGTTAATAATATACTTTGCACGTTGCGCTATTTTTAACTATTAAGAAATAAAAGTAGCTATCTTTTTATAAAGTATAAAGATTAACATCTTTCTAGTTTCTTAGTTTATTAAAGCAATATTAAGGGTTTAAATGCGACTAGTCTTATTTATAGCTTTAAAGTCGGATTCGAATGTAATTATCCGAGTATATAACTTAGCAATTAATTTGCTTAGGCCTTATTAAAGGTCGCAAAGACCCTTAAAGGCATTTTAACTTCGGGCTTTAAAGGAGTTAATTATATTTGCAAAGAAAGCTTTAAACTTCTTTCAAGTAACTAGTTTATAAAAGGACCCGTTCTTATAATAAGCCTCTTATAAGTTGTACGGGTTTTTGCGCAATATAATAGCTATAGCGTTTACCTTACTCGAGTAAGTGTTATAAGTCTAAGGTTAAGCCCGAAATAAGGCCTTTTAACTAGTTATAAATATAGTTTACTCTTTAATATCCTTCTTTTAATACAATTTAAGGACTTTTAACTTTTAAAATCTTCTCACGCTCGAGACTTCTCTTAAAAATGTTAAATAAGGGTTCTTCTTATATTATATTTTTATTTATATCGCTAAAGCTTATAATAAGTTATTTGTCTTCGATAAGAGGAAGTGCAATAAAGGCTATACGGGAGGGGATAATCGTCGAAGGAGTAAGTTTGATAATATATTTAAAGGGTACCGGGTCCCTTTAAATAAAGGAAGCCGGCAATAGTTATAAAGCGGAGCTTTGCCCTTAAAGCGGCTTTCTTAGCCTTTAATGCAGCAATGCTAGCATTTATAGCAACTTCTTTATTACTAATTTTATAACGCTTCTTAACTAAGTTTACTACTTTTACCTTTAAGGCGGCTTCCCTTACCTTAGCTTAAGCTTAAGCATCTTAAAGCAATAGAGCAAGGCCGGAAGGATAGTTATTATAAGCTTTTAAAGGGGACTTATTAATAATATGCAACTATAATCCGCTATTATTTCCGTTGCTTTTATCGGTATTAGGCTAATTAAGCTTAATACCGGAATTAAATATAAAGATAACTTTAATATAATCGGCAAAAAACATAGTTGCTTTATTAAACTACTTCTTTTAAAGACGGAGAAATTAGCTTATAAGGATGTTATTAGTAAGCAATAAGGTAATATGAACAATTTAGTAGATTTTAAAGAGTATATTTAATATAAAACTAATCTTTGCCCCTTTAGCAAGTGCAAGTGAATATCCTTAAAGCTTATAGCTTGTAAGGATATAAAACGGGTCGAATATTCCTCCGTTGCGGACTAAATGTTGCTCCGGGAGTTCTAGTGCTTACAGGTCACCTGATCCCTAGCATTACTAGCCTTACGCGTTGTGAGGTGTCTACGGCCAAAACCCCTCGACCATATGACCAAAAAGCGGTACTTAGGCAGTAATCACTGCTTAAGACGAATATGCTAAATGCATATATATGGCTGGAGCTAAGGGGATCATATCCGTACACATTACACGCGTATAGCCGACTTCCCGCATATCACAATTAGCCTCTAGTTTAAGTGCTAGGGGCTTACCCCCCCCCCCGGCGTCCTTTGCCCT
>Ga0302221_10001792_pt1 | contig 13571 bp, 1 predicted proteins | sample II_Palsa_E2_1_FD_193517 | JGI IMG/M metagenome (GOLD analysis project Ga0302221, IMG submission 193517) | Peat permafrost microbial communities from Stordalen Mire near Abisko, Sweden - II_Palsa_E2_1 | ecosystem: Environmental > Terrestrial > Soil > Palsa > Peat permafrost | place: Sweden... | reverse complement strand
GTTAAAAGGGTTTTAGCATAAAGAAAAGTAATAGTCTTAAATCTTTTAATATCCCCTTTATAAAATTGCGATATTATAAAGTCTTTATTATAATACCGGATAAGTTAAAAGTATATAACTAAAATGATAAAGTTACCGGGTAATATTTTATAAAATTATAGCTAAATTAAAGGGTTTGCTTAAAGTAGCTATATAATAAGAGAAAAGTAACTATTTAATATAATATTATTTAATCTTTTAATATTATAATAGATGTAAAAACGTAGTATTTCGATTTTATTAATTAATAAGTCTAAAATTCCACCCTTCTTTACTTATATAAAGTACTATTTTAGTACTTTTACACCTTTAACAAGCAAATTAACTAGTAAAGTTAATATAAGGCTTATTATCCGTTTTTTAAGCCGGAATCGATTTTTAATAAAGTGTTATTCGATATAATTTGCAATTATAAGCATATTTAAAAAGAGCTTTTATATATTTAAATAAACTTAAGCAAGTCGGAAACTAGTTTTGTCCCTAGTAACTTTATAAACCCGTAATATCCTTTTTATTATACTATTTGCGTCTTAAATAAATTATATAAAAAGAAAGTATATAAGCTCTTTAAAATGCTTTAAGTAAAGGATCTCGTATAATCTAAGTTTATAATGCTATCTTAATATAATAGCCTTTAAAGTAAAGCATTAGCTATTAAAATCTAAGTTCGATTATAAAGCTATATTCCCTTTTTATAAATTACTTATTATATAAAGATATTCCTCAATCTCGACTAATTTATAAAAAATAAGTTTCTTTCCCTTAAATATAGCTTTCTTTTTTGTGATATGCGTGAAGTCGGCTATACGCGTAAGGCTAGTAATGCTAGGGATCAGGTGACCTGTAAGCACTAGAACTCCCGGAGCAACATTTAGTCCGCAATGGGGGAATATTTGACCCGTCTTACATCCCTACAAGCTATAAGCTTTAAGGATGTTCACTTGCACTTGCTAAAGGGGCAAAGATTAGTTTTATACTAAATATACTCTTTAGAATTTATTAAATTGTTTACATTGCTTTATTGCTTATTAATAACATCCTTACAAGCTAATCTCTTTATCTTTAAAGGAGGTAATTTAATAAAGTAACTATATCTTTTGCTAATTACGTTAAAGTTATTCTTATACTTAGTTCCGGTATTAAGCCTAATTAGCCTAATACCGATAAAAGCAATAGTAAAAACAATAGCGGATTACAGTCGCATACTATTAATAAGTCCCTTTTAAAAGCTTATAATAATTATCCTTCTAGCCTTGCTCTATTGCTTTAAGATGCTTAAGCCCGGGCCTTACTAGCTTAAGCTAAGGTAAAGGAAGCTGCTTTAGAAGTAAAGGTAGCGGATTTAGTTAAAAAACATTATAAAATTAGTAATAAAGAAGTTGCTATAAATGCTAGTATCGCTATATTAAAGGCTAAGAAGGCCGCTTTAAGGGTAAAGCTCCGCTTTATAACTATACCGGTTTCCTTTATTTATAAGGACTTAATACCCTTTAAATATATTACTAAACTTACTCTTTTGACAATTATCCCCTCTTATATAGCCTTTATTACACCCCTTCTTATCGAAGACAAATAGCTTATTATAAGTTTTAGTAATACGGATAAAGATATAATATAAAAAGAACCCTTATTTAACATTTTTAAGAGAAGTCTTAAGCGCGAGAAGATTTTAAAAGTTAAAGTCCTTAAATAATATTAAAAGAAGGACATTAAAGAGTAAATTACATTTATAACAAGTTAAGAGGCCTTATTTTAAGCTTAACTATAAACTTATAATACTTACTCGAGCAAGGTAAACGCTATAGCTATTATATTACGCAAAAACTTGTATAATTTATAAGAGGCTTATTATAAGAATAGCTCCTTTTATAAACCGGTTACTTAAGAGAAGTTTAAAGCTTTCTTTATAAATATAATCAACTCTTTTAAAGCTTAAAGTTAAGATGCTTTTAAAAGTCTTTGTAACCTTTAATAAAGTACAAATAAATTAATTACTAAGTTATATACTCGAATAACTATATTCGAAGCTAACTTTAAAGCTATAAGTAAAACTAGTCGCATTTAAACCCTTAATATTACTTTAATAAACTAAGAAACTAGAAAGATGTTAATTTTTATACTTTATAAAAAGATAATTACTTTTATTTCTTAATAGTTAAAAATAGCGTAACGTGTAAAGTATACTATTAATAAAGGACGTTGCTTAAAGTATAAAGCAAGTACTAGAGGAGGTTTAAATTTTAACTTTAATATTAATAATAATGCCTTTTCCTTTAATGCTTTAAAAGAAAATAAGAGAAAGAGAAAAGAGAAAGCTTATAAAGCTTAAAATAGCTCTAAGAACGATTAAGCTAGCTTTAAGCTTAACTTTAAGGGTTAAGCAAGACGCGATATTACTTGTTATACTTATAATTAGAAAGGATATATATTTAAAGATAAGAGGTGCTTAAAGTATGCTAATTAAGCCTAGGACTTCCTTAAAAAGGTTAAAGCTAAGGAAGACGCTATTACTATTATATGCTATATAAACTAAATTATGCAAGCGGAGCAAGAATAAAGCTTTTTATTTAAGAGTATAAGAAAAGGCAAGTTTAAGTCCTAAGTGTTATAAGGCTTAATAAACTAAAGACATATAAGAATAAAAGGATAATAATTTAAGCTTATTTAATATAACCGGGTACTAGTGCTTTTAAGCAGCTTTTAAGCCTCGAGGATACTAGTTTTAATTATAATTTTTTTAGTAATAACTAAGCTAAATTTAAGGGCTTTATACCCCTTGTTTAGTGCAATATCGAGTTTATTACTTTTTATAATAATAAATTTAAGATATATTATATATATAATTTTAATGTCTTTATTATAAATAATTGTTCGGAAACTCGAATATATAAGCTTTACTTTTATAGCTATAAAGCTACAAGTTATTACTTAGTCTTTAAAATGGAATTTTATACGATTATAATAGCTTAATATTATAATTATATTAAAAAGCGTTCGGTATATATACTTATATAGCTTAATAATATTAAGATTATAACCTTAAAAAAATTCGGAGTAAAGCTTAATAAGAACTTAAAAGTTACCCCCTAAGTCCTTTTTATAAGTAAGGGTAATTGTAACTATTTAATTAATTAGTCTTTGTGCTAATATAAAGGCTATTTTATTATTACTTTTATCTAAAAACCCGAATTTATTATAGATATTATTTTAACTTATTAAATTTTTAAGCTATTACTAAAAAGTTTTGCTAAATTGCCGGAATACTTTAATAACTTTATTAACGTTTTTGACGAAAGCAAAGCTAGTAAACTTCTAAAGTAAAGAGGGTTTAAATATTCTATTAATACTACTAATCCGCCTTTATATAAGCCCTTATATAATCTTTTTAAAGTCTAGCTTAAAGCTTTAAAGTTATATTTAGTAAATGCTATTAAGAAGCGCTAAATTCGGCCATTTATAAGCTTAGCAGGAGCCCTTATCCTTTTTATACTTAAAAAGGATAACGGGTTACGCCTTTGTATTAATTATTATAGCTTAAATAAAGTTACAATTAAAAATCAACACCCTCTTCTACTAATTAATAAGATACTAGATCGCTTAATAAGCGCTAAAGTCTTTATAAAGCTTGACTTAAAGGATGTGTATTATCGGATTTATATTTATAAAGACTATAAATAAAAGACGGCATTTTATACTTGTTATAGATATTTTAAGTACTTTATTATGCCCTTTAGCTTAGCGAATGCCTTAGCCACGTTTTAGGCGTATATTAATACGTTTATAGCAAGACTTTTAAACTATTTTATAGTTATATATTTAGATAATATCCTTATATACTTAAAAAACCCCGAAAAGTATAAAGAGTATATGCGCTAAGTTATAGCTAAGCTTTACAAATATAAGCTATACGCTAAGCTTAGCAAATGTAAGTTTAGCGTATAAGAACTTGAATTTTTAAGCTTTTATATTAAAGTCGATAAAGTTAAACTAGACCTTAAAAAGATTTATAGCATTATTAAGTAGCTTAAGCTAAAATTGTTTTATAATATGCAAGTATTTTTTAGATTTGCGAATTTTTATTACTATTTTATTTATAAGTACTTATATATAGTATATAGCTTTATAAATCTCTTAGTTAATATAAAGAATAGCCGAAAAATTACTCCTTTTAAGTAGACTTTAAATGCTAAATAGAGTTTTTAAGAACTTAAAGCTACCTTTATTTAAGCGCTTATTTTTATCTATTTTGACCCTTTTAAGAAGATTTGTGTAAAAACTAATATATTTAAGTTTACTATCGCTAATTATCTCTTTTAACAAGTTAATATAAATGCTAAAACGCGTAAGTATTAGCATCTTATAGCATTTTAGTCCTAAAAGCTATCTAATATTAAATGCAATTACTAAACTTATAATTTTGAGTTATTAGCGATTATAAAAGCTTTTAAGCAATAAAAATACTACTTTAAAGGTTTTAAGCACACGATTAAGGTTTTAATTAATTATAATAACCTTAAGTACTTTATAAAAACAAAGTATTTAAAGAGCTGCTAAGTATAATAAGCAATATACTTTGCTATTTATAATTTTGAGATCACTTACTAGAAAGGTGCCTCGAATGCTATTAACGGACTTAATAGATGTCCCGACTATTAAGAGGGACTTATTAATGTAACTTAGCTTCTTACCTTTTAAAATAAACTTAAAAGAAGCTTTATTATTGCAATTTAAAGCCTAATAAGCCCCGAAAAGTTTACCCTTAATAAAGATATATTATTTTTTGCAATTGCCGCTATTATACGAGGAAATTCGCTACAAATTAAGCAAATAAATTATTTTATAAATCCCTTAATTTAGGAAGAAAGTATAAGAAAGCGCTTTGCAAGTTCTACTATTATAGCTATAATAATAAAGCTATTTATAGTAAAGTTATCTAATAAAACTTATAACTTTATATTTCTTTCTCGAGTTATAAAATTAAGTAATTGCAAGTACTTAATTCCACGTTTATAAATATATACTACTATTAAAAGGGCAATAGTACTAGCCCCTCTTATAAAGCCCCTTTTAAATATTATTAAGGTAGCTTAACGGAATAACAAATAATGCAAGTTTATTATCGCTAAAAGGCTTAATAAATGTAATATAAATAAAAAGGTTATATAAATAGTAAATAACTCGGAGCTATTCTAGTAATATAAGAGAATCTATATTCCTAATAACTTTGCTTTATATGCAAAAGTTATAAAACTTTATTATAATAACCCTTTAATAAGCTATTACAAAGTTAATAAGACCTTTAAACTCTTTTATAAAACTTATTACTAAGAATAAATAAATAATGCTATATGTACTTATTATAAAGAATGCGATATTTGCTAAAGAGTTAAGGCTAAAAGGCATATGCTATATAATTTACTTAATAGTTTACTATAGCTATCGAGGCCTTAAAGCGAGATCTTTATAGATTTTATTACCGGGTTATTAGCATGTAAAAACCTTACTAGTAATCTTGCTTTTAACGCTATTTTAGTAATAGTCGACTAATACTCGAAGATAGCTAAGTATATTATATGCTATAAAACTATTAACTTTTTAAAACTTGCTAAAATCTTATAAAAACAAGTCTTTTTAATCTTTAATATATTTTATAAAATAGTTTCCGACAAAAGAATAGTATTTACTAGCAAATTTTAGTCTATGCTTTACTTTTATATGCTTTGCAAGTAGCGTTTAAGTATTGCCTTTTATCTTTAAATTAATAAATAAATAGAATGCTAAAATTAAGCTTTAAAATATTACTTAAAAGCTTATTATAATACAAATAAGAATAACTAGCGCAATAAGCTATCTTTTGCAAAATTTGCATATAATAGCTTAAAATATTAAGTTTTACAAGATATACTATTTTATATATATTATAGTTATTACCCCTAATTATTATAAAATCTTAAAGGCAAGATTTAAAGGGAGGTATTAGTTACGTGCAAGAAGCTTAAAGTTTTATGTGAAAAGCGGAAAAAGCTTTAAAAACTTTAATATTAGGCGCAAAATAACCGGGAAAGCTACTATAATAAGTATTAGTTAAATAAACACTTCTTCTTAAGAGACTAGGTAATACTATTAACAAAGAATATTAAGCTAAAGGCAAAGAAGCTTGCTTTAAAGTATATTAAACCTTTTAAGATCTTATAATGCGTTAAAGAATTAATATACAAGTTAAAGCTACTAATATTATATAATTGTCTTTATTTAATATTTTATATTTCCCTTTTTAAAGAGTATATAACTAAAAAGGGTTAAAAACCTTACTTATACCCTTCTAGAGAGCTTCCGGAATTGTTAAACGATAATAAAGAGTAAGAATAAGAAGTTAAAGCTATTATCGATTATTAAGACGGCAAAAAGAACCGGAAATATTTAATTAAATAAAAGTATTAGCTTAATAATTATAATACTTAATTGCCGGCTTACTTTAACCTTTAAAACTTTAAAGAACTCTTAAAATTATATAATAAAAATTATAAATTAGACTTAGCACTAGCTAAATTACCTCTTAAAAAGCAACTAAAGAAGAAGAGGGGTCCTAGCAAGCCCCGGAAAAGCTTATAATAAAAGACGCTTTTTTTAGTTTTTTATATAAATAGTTTTTTTAAGGTTTTATTAAGGCTTATTAAATTAAATGCTAAACTTAAAAGTTACTTAAAATAAAAGATAAAGTATAATAAAAGTTTATTATATATAATCTTATTATAAGTATCTTTATATAATTATATAATATTTAAAGCTTAAAACTAAACGCTTAAGTACTTTAAAACGATACTCCTAATTAAGATAATATAAAGGTAAAATAGTAATAAATATACTTAAGCACTTGCTTATCCTTATTAAAAGTAAGCGCATATTAAAAGAAGTTAGTTTTAGACTTTTATAAAGTTTTTTAATAAGCTTATTATAATTATATATACCTCTTAAAAGAGCTAAATCTCCGAAGTCAGCTCCTTTACTACTAAGAGTATTATAATATCGGCAAAAGAAGCACTTGTAATAGAATTGTCCTTTTAAGTAATAATAATGCTAATAATTGACTTTATACTTTAAATATATATATTTTAATATTTTTAAATTAAGATTAGTATTATTTTTTAAAAGGTTAAGAAAACTTACTTGTAAGGCCTTTTAAAAGTCTTTACCTTCTAAGTTTTTAATATATAAAGAGGAATTTGTTAACTTTATCTTTTATTAGAAGTACTTAAAGTTTTAAATATTATTAAAAGCGTTATTATCGAATTTTGTAATTTAATAATTACAATTATTATTATCTTTAGTAAAGGACTCTTAATTAAGGTAATCTCGAAGCTATATAATAAAAATAGTAATAGTATCCTCTTAAGCATAGCAAGCTTTATAAAAGTAGCCGGGAATTTAGAGGTATATGTTAATTTATATGTTAACGCGTAAAAATATTAAGTTTACTTTCTTGTAACTTATTTTACCCTTATTATAACGCTTGCAATTCTTCTTTTTAAGTAAAATCGAATATTTAATCTTAAAATCGATAATTATATACTTAAAGCATTTGAGATAGCGACCTAATTAAAGCTAAGAATTAGCAAAGTCGGCTTTGCGCTTTTTAAAGGGTATTATAATAGACTAAAAACTTAACGTGGATATAATAATATAAAGGTAAAGCTTTTAATAGATTAATAATTGTGCAAATAAGTTAAAAAGGGACAAGTTATTTAATATTATTTTTAAAAGAAGTAAAAGCACCAAATAAGAGCTTTCGAGAGCTTTTATACTTAAGGGTTTAAAAGGCTTAAAGAAATCGTTTACATATAACGAAATTACTTTAAATTTGACGCTAATCTATTTCCGGAAGCGACTAGTGCGCTTGCCTTTTAAGTGCTTACCTTTTAAGAGCCTTTTTGTTACTTCTTTTACAATTTAATAATTATATGTGTAATACAAATATTAATTCTTGCTTTCTTTTAAAGATATATATTATATTTTTAAAGATTTAAGATTAATATATAAAGAAGTAACAAGCTAAGCTATTCTTCTTACTCTTCTTTAGTTTTTAGATTAACTAATCGCGTACTTGCGTAGCTTAATGCCACGTGAGTTTCGACTAATTATATCGCGCGCTACGCGTTATTTATTTATAGCAATTACACGATGCTTATATTATATTATTACCCTTTTTAATAAAACTTATTTCGAAGACTTTAATTAGATAATTTTAAGGATAAGATCTTAAAAGGGGGTATACTTGTAATATGCATAAAGTCGACTATACGCGTAAGGCTAATAATGCTAAGGATTAAGTAACTTATAAGCACTAAAACTCCCGGAGCAATATTTAGTTTATAACGGGGGAATATTCGACCCGTCTTACATCCTTATAAGCTATAAGCTTTAAGGATGTTTACTTGCACTTGCTAAAGAGGCAAAGATTGGTTTTATACTAAATATACTCTTTAAAATCTATCGAATTGTTTACATTGCCTTATTGCCTACTAACAACATCCTCACATTTTTATTAAAACCCTTTATTTTAAGTCTTTTATTAGAGGGTAAAAGCTATTCTTTATTGTCGGAACCAAAATTAAAGTAAATACTATATTTAAAAGTAGCTCTCTTAGCTCCTTTTGCGGCCGGAGCTTCGATTTATATATTAATAAAAGTGCTAATTACCGGGGGGTTTATATTACTAGCTTTTATATTATTTGCTAGTTTTAATACTAGGGTTATAACTATTTTAAAGTTTAAGAGATTAATAATAATATTAGTTCTTTTATATAAAAACTTATTAAAATTAACTTTATCTTCTTTTATACCAAGTTTAATAGTTAAATTTTAAATAATATTATATTATACCTTTTTGCGCTTACTTAGCTATTTCTTCTTAATTAGCAAGTTATTTAGCAAGTCCTTTTATAGCAAGTGCAAGTGTAAGTATAAAGGCTTTCGGTATATTAATTATAACTACTTTCTAGTTTATAAGCTTGTTTATAAAAGCAAGAAATAGTTTATCGGCGTAAGTTCTTTTAATTAAGACTCCCGATTTTCTAAAAGTAAAGCTTAGTTAGCTAAGCTTAATAGCTTATAATGTATTAATTTCTAGCTATTAATTATTTTCTAAGCCCCTTAAATAGTTTAAAGCAGCTTTAATATTATTAGTTATAAGTGCTAATTAAGCGTAAACCGGGGCTTTACAAGCACGCTTTAAAGTTATTATATTAAGTAACTTAATAGCTTTATATAGCTCGATTTTCGATTTAAATAGCATATTTAAGTTATTATATATATTCTTGCTATATTAAAAGTATTTTTATTAGATAAATTTGCTAAAAGCTTGCGCTTAAAAAAAGTTCTTCCGGTTTATAATTCTAATAAAGCTAGCTAAAGCTTTACAAGAAATAGCTTTAGCTTTCTTTATATCCTTTATAGCTTCGATAAACGCCTTATTTTAAATGTTATATGCCGCTAATACGTCTCTTTTTAATCTAAAAGCTTCTTTATTTTAAATTATGTCTTTTTAGCTTATAATTACATCTTTTACCTTATTTTTACTTTATAATAATATAATATTAAATGCTATAATTATAATAGCTTTTTCTTTATTTAAAAGGTTTTTAATAATATTTAAGGCTTACGCTAAACTTGTAACTTTAATACTAGCAATTTGTAGCTTTATAAGTTTATAAAGTGCAAATACATAGCGCGCAACTAAAAGCTCTTCGTTTTTAGCTTCTTTAGCGGAAGTTTGCTTTACGCTTAAGATTTCGGCTTCGTTTTCTTATATTTTATAAAGAATTCGATATTTTTGCAAAGTATAAAATATATAAATAAATTATAAGGTTATAAAGCGTAAATATAAAGTTGTATAAGTTTTAGTAAGGGTAAATATTTATTACCTCGAAAAATCGACTAGTTTACAACTAAAAGTAATACTTTTAAATATTATAAGCTTTTAAATATATAAAATAAGAAGAAAAATTAAAGATAAGGTCTCTTTTTTAAAGTGCAAGTCCTTTATTATATAAAAGTAAAAGTAAGTTAATATTATATATAAAAAAGTCTTTTATAATATATTTGCTTAAAGCGAAAAAGCAATTATAATGCTAAGAAATAAAGGGTTTAAAGCAAATATGCATAGCTTTATTAACTTGACTAAACTTAAGAACAAATTAAGGGTTTTTACAAATAAAAGGAATACAAAAAGCGAATATAAGTTAACCTTGTCCCTTTTATATTTATTACTTATCCCAAGCAAGTAAAAGTAAAGTAAATAAGGGTTTTTAGTAAAAAAAACGCGAATATAAGTTAAAAGTAAATAAAAAATATAAGAAACTTTATATATAATAAAGGAAATAAGTAAAAAAGCTTTAATAATTACACGCAAAAGCAAAAAGCATTTAAAATCCGAAATAAGAAGGAAATGCCAGGTTTTCCCTTAAAATAATTTGTATAATTACCTCTTTTCCTCTAATAACACCTCCTTTTATAGCTATTATCGGCATCTTAATAGCTTAAGGTATAGTAATACTATTAAAATCTTATTTTAGCTAGTTATAAATTTTTTTTACCTTTTTTAGCTAATGCTTATAGCTCTTAAGTTCTTTTGCTTATACTTTAATAGTTATAACTATAATCTTATTATTATTATTATTTATTCCGGTTATAATTAAATAAAGGGCTTTATTTAGTATTTTTTATTATTATTAGTCTTCCGGTTTTATTATTATCTTATATTTAATACTTTTAACATAGCTTTTATATTACTTGTAGCTTAAATTAGCTTTTGCTAAACAATTATATCTATAAATTATAGTTATTAACTAAGTCTTAGCTTAAGTAAAGTCCGGTTTTAAGTAATATAGTCCTCTTTAAGTTATTTTTGTATTTTAAAGTGCGTATAAGTTAAAGTTTAAGTGTTAATAGCTATATATTTATAGTCGATAATAGCCTTTACTTTTAGTCTTTATCTTTATTTGCTAACTTAGCTTCATTTTAATTATTATTAAAGCAGACGTATTTCCCTTTTTTAAATTTAAGGAATTTTAAGACTTATACGACAATTTTAGTGTCTTTTTAGATTTTGTAAGTAATTTTAGCATAAAATTTTATAATAGCTTCCTTTTCTAGTTTTGTATTAGCCCGGAATTCGACGTCTTTAAAAGTAAGCTCTAATACTTTATCCTTATAAGAATATTAGTACTAATCTCTCTTAATAAACTACTTTAGTCGGTTTCTTGCATATATATAGCATAAGAGTGTCCCGTCTAATTCTTCTAATATATAAGTCCCTTTTAACTAGTTTACTTCTTTAACTTTATATAATTTTAATTACTAATACAAAAGCTTAATATTTTTAGACTTATCTTAGTTAATATTCTTAATATTATATATTAAAATAAAGTCTTTAGCTTAAATTAATTTCTTATAAATCTAGTGCTTAGCATCGAAGTTAGCTTTACCTTTAGCACGTTATTAAGTCTTTTATAACTTAAACTCTTTAATATCTTTATTACGCATTTAAATTTACTATATATAAAGCTATAATAAAGTTGATCGATTATAAACTTTATCTTATTTAAGAGTCCTTTATATAAAGTAACAAGTTTTTATTAAAAGTATTACTTCTTTGCTATAAATTATATAAAAAGGAGTAAAGCTTATAAGACTATATATTATAATTTTATTTGCAAAAAGCACTTAAAGTAAAAGGTCCACTTATAATTTCTTGCCTTTTATACTTAAAGCAATTAAAGCAAATGCAATTAGTTAATATTTACGCTTTATTATTTTATTAGCTTTCATATTATATATAAAGATTATAATCTTATAAATCTTTAGCTTTTAAAACTCTTTAATTATAAAACTTTTAAATTTAATATTATTATCGACTTTAAGTTTTCTAAATAAATTATATTAGCAAATTACTTTAATTTAAATAAACTTTATAATCTTTTTACTAGTAGGATTTTTTATAAGTTTAGCTTTTAGCTATTTAAAAAAGTTATTTTTAGCTATTACTAAATAGTTATAGCCTTTGCATTCGGGCAGCTTTATAACGTTTATATTAATATAATAAAATAAAGGAATAGCTTTTATAAGAAATAAGGCTTATTTTTATTATTACTTATGCTTATATTAATATACTTTACAAGAATTGCAATACTTGCAAATATTATTATAAGAACCTTTTTAGTAATATTTATATATTAGCTTTATAAAAGTAATCTCCCGGCCTAAATAGCTAATTTTGTCATATAACTCCTTTATAACCTTTACTCTTTAAGCTAAATTATCAAGAATTAAACGCAAGAAGTACATTTTATACTTATTCTTTTATAATTGCTTATTGCATATGCTATAATTTAATGCTTCCTTTTTTAATTTATAAAATTTGCCCTTAAATATGCCTTTAAGCTTAGCTAGCGTAATCAAATACCTCGCAATTGCTTAAAATTGCTTTAAATAGCTCTTATTAAGCAAATTAATTAATATAAAACTATTAGTCGCATTTTAAAATATTAATATAAAGTAATATATAATATTATAATTATTAGTCACGTAATTCGAAATAGCTTTTTGCTTAAGTGCTTAAAATTTAAAGCTATTATAAAAGGGGGAATTCCCCTTTTAAAGGCGGCCTAAAAAATAAGGCTCGCTTTTAAAGTAAAGCTTTAACTTGCAAGTTTTAGCTAAGCGAGGCTTCGGCTAATTAAAACGCGTATCGTATTTAATATCGCAACGCTTTATTATTTTTGCGCTTTTAGTAACTAATTAAATTCCGATTATATTAAGCTTTAATATAATAAATTTATTAATATCTAAATTATCTTTTAAATCCTCTTTATAATAAGGGCGCTAAAATAGTTTATCGGCTATAATATGCTTTTTACCCTTTATATAGCGTACCTCGAAGGCAAATAGCTTAATTTATATAAGCTAGCATGTAACTAAAGCTTTAAGAAAGTTAATAGCTACCCGATTTAGCTAAGCAATAAGCATATTTGCATTTATTTTTAAGATAAAATAAATATTATATAGCTAAAATCGCAGTTTTTATAAAGCTTTAAAAACCCTTTTATATTCTTTCTTAGTAGTATTATAGCCTCGTTCGGCCTAGTTTCACATTTTAAATTTATATTAAGTAACCCTCTTACGTCCCTTATTATTATATTAGCTTAAAATTGCTCCTTATCCGAATGTCACGGATGCAACTTCAAGGCTTGGAAAGCAAAGGTAGAAGGGTCTCTTATTCGACGATATAAAGCTAAGGAAGAAAGCAAGAGCATGAGGCTATTCGCATGCTAAATATCTTGAGGCTCGCTAACCCTCTAGCCTTAGCCTGATCGGGAATAGCGCTGCACGTGCTAGCGCTAGAACCGTAATATTACCCCCCCCCTAAAAAGAAAATGCTTGTCCTTAAGCAATTAAAAACTCTAAAAATGCCCGATTTATTGCCTTTGTTTTGCCAATTGCCTCTCCTAGTTATCGGGCCCTAGCAGGTCATTCGG
>Ga0302221_10001786_pt1 | contig 13593 bp, 22 predicted proteins | sample II_Palsa_E2_1_FD_193517 | JGI IMG/M metagenome (GOLD analysis project Ga0302221, IMG submission 193517) | Peat permafrost microbial communities from Stordalen Mire near Abisko, Sweden - II_Palsa_E2_1 | ecosystem: Environmental > Terrestrial > Soil > Palsa > Peat permafrost | place: Sweden... | reverse complement strand
TTTTTAGATAATACTGTAATCCAAAGAAGACGATATCTTTGTACATACCTCCTCTGCTTTCGAAATAAGAGTATACGCCTGTAGTCTTAGGTGGGTATTGCTTCCAATGCGAAGCCTTGTATGAATCTGCCCGCAATATAATATTATTCATATGTCTATATTGTCCATTTCGTTACCCCTGGATCTTTCAATAAAGGCGTAACGTATATATTATAGTATCTTCGCATAAAATCTTCAGGGACAAAACGATTTACCCCCCTTGGTTTATTATTAGCCAGACATTCCTCTAATGATACATCAATAAAATCTTTTATCTCAACGTCAATTACTAACTTCTCGAATTCAGCTATGTTTTTCAACATTGTATTTATTTCTTTTATTCCTTTAGGATTCAAGTAAGTTTCGTCGAGTACAACTTCGTAACCCCATCTTAAGTAATTCCTGGTTAATGCTTTTCTGGCTAAATTAACGGCTTCTTCCCATTCTTCCTTCCAATCGCCGTTGTAGAGCATGAACCTTATATCATCTCGAGAAATTCTGACAGCTTTGTGGTGCGTTCTCGCATACTCTAAAGCCCAGGTACTTTTACCTGCTCCACTTAAACCTCTTGTAATAAAAACTTTAGAATTCACTATATAAAACTCATCTTGTTAAAATCCAGCTGAACCTCAAAAACTATAACGCAACAGGAGCCAGTGCACCTAACCACAACTGCTATACAATTCTAATAAGATGGATTTCATAATTAACTTAGAACCAATAATCTTGTTCCAGCGATAAGTTTTCTGTTGACACTGAGGCTTTGAATAAAGATCTCGTATCCAGGATTACTGTCTGGTCTTACGTCAACGTACTCATCAGGCAGTCCAAGTAATTGTCGAGCCTCATTACCAATGTATACTTTCCAGTTTGCAAATACAGCAACTTGTTTTGAGGGCTGGATTGTTTCACGTTTTGTAAGTTGATAGTAGGCCTCTCCTCTTTTATACGCACGATGAGTCTTTCCTTCAACAAATTCGTCGATTCTTCCATCTTGTTCAATATCATATATCTTATACTGTCCCGCATGCAAGCCTGTTAATGTTTGGGCAACTGTTGTAAGACTTGGAGTATTCATAGCGAAAAGACTTTTTGATCCCTTGATACCTTTAGTTCGGTTCTGCATAAAGGTTTCTGTTGTTTGTCGGATCTTCTCTCCTGCTTCATTAATACCCCTGGCTGTGGTTGCATCCCAAACAGCAATATTATCTTTTGGAAAACCACAGGCTTGAGCTTCCCGTTTCCCTATTTGATCTGGTACAAATGCTGCAAGGGTCCAGTTGTCTGGTAAACCGTTTATTCTTTTAGTCAATGTTTCATCAGAAGTCATTGAGTTGTTTTCCATTCCGTCAGTCATTACATAAATCAAGAATGAATGTTCGCCGTATTTTTCTGGAGTTAAAGCTAGATCTTCTAATGCAAGAAGCGTGGCGTCTCTTAACGCTGTCATTCCATCTGGCTGATAAAGACCTGCGATGCTTGGCATACGAAGTACGTCTTTGTCGTAGATTAAGCATCGAATATCATTACGATAACTGAAAGTGTAAACTGTTATGCGAGTTTCTTGATCCAACTCTTTTGAGCGTTGAGCCAAGTAGGCGATCTGGTTGTCTGCGACCTTTACAACGTCCCTCTCTCTTCCGCCCATGCTTGAACTTGCGTCTAAAACTAAACCTACATGATTAATATAATTTTGAACTTTTGTTGTCATATTTTTCTTCTTCTTAGTATTTGTCCACATTCACGCGAATTAGTTTTACTTGTCGCAAATCTAGGATGAAAAGACACCTCACAGACGGGACAAATTTTATCTTTTAATCTTATTCTAAATTGAGTATTTTTCATTTTTTCAAGTCTTTCGTCACTTTCCATGTGACACTTTCTACAAAGCCTTTCCCAATCAGATACATCTCTTTTATATTTACCTGACTTGTTTGCTAAATCAGTTTTTCCTTTTTTATTGCATCTTACGCATACATACGTCTCAGGCAATAATTTTCTAATCCATGTATGAACCGCACTGTACCTTACTTTATCGCCTTTCCAGCACCAGTTATTTTCTCCCTTACTTTCAGAATGACCCTTAGTTAACCGACCTAATTTATCCCTCTGTAATACTTTCATGTTCCTTTAAAATATCTCTTAATAAAAAAGGAGCTAAAGTATCTTCGATTTGTATTAAGTGATACTTTTCTCTATTTTTTTTATAATACTGATAATCATAGTACCTATCTTTAAATGCATCTTTATCTTCGTGCTCTTTTGGCGTACGATGTGTTATTTTGTGGAAGTGGGCGTGAATATTGAGACGAACCTGTTTATCGTGTTTTTCAAGGTTTTGATAAGGTAAGGGAGTTAAGGGTGCGTGGCTGAAAGCAATATCACCATATACAAAACTATGGCAAGCAAATTCAAAGCCATTACTCATATAAAATTCAAGACTTTCGTGATCGTGGTTGCCTATAGTTAATATTTTTTTACCTAATAGAGATTTCATGAATAAGAGTAAGTTTTCTTCTTTGTTGCTACCAAAGATTACATCTCCTAAGACAAAAACTACATCATTAGGACGAACAGCTTTGTTCCAATTCAATCTAATTTGTTCTTCAAAGCCATGAGATCTTCCTTGGTATTCATGTATATTCCTATGGTACAAGTGTAAGTCCCCTATTACAAAGATATTCATTTATTAAGATATAAAATTATATTAGAATATTATGAAAAAAAAGTCAATACCTAATTTTTGTGCCGCATAATGGAGTTGAACCACTGTCTGTTCTTTATCAGAGAACCGTGCTTGCCGTTATACCAATGCGACTATTTCTTTTTTTTCTTTTGTATTCACAAACGTGTGCTTGAGTAAATACTTCTTCGCATCTTATGCAGTATTTTTTACCTTTTACCTTTTTATAAAAATATTTCATACTATCTTGCTCTGATAAATGCTTCAATTAAAAGGATAGGCCAAAAGAGCATGATGCTTAAAAAGATATAAAGTGAAAACTTCTCTTCTGGCTCAGCTAGGGCATACATAGCTAGAGCAACGCTTACGCCAACCATTAGATATATGATAATAGGAATATTCACTTAAATATTGATTCTAAAAGCATAATGGGCCAGAATACAACCATGCCAAAAATTGCATAAAGCAGTAAATCGTCTCCTTCGTTTAGTCGCTTTAAAACTGCAATAATTGCTCCTATGATTAGATATATTGTTCCAAGCGGTATTAAGAAAACCATTTTTAGATCAGGCAAGGATAAGGATTTGCTTATCGCCGCTAGCCTTTCGGCCTTGGCTCGACAATCGAGTCACCTTACAAGGACTTAGGGCCAATAGAAATGGTTGGATATTGACCAGCCAGAGTGCCATTGTTTTTAAATCTGCTCACTGAGCATCCCACCCCCACGCTATCTTTTACGCTACCTTGCCTGGTGCTCGATATAGGAGTTGAACCCATGTTCGATATGTATAAGATATCCGTCCTTCCGTTGAACGAATCGAGCAAATATAGGATCGTAGAACTTTTACGTTTACCATCCTATTTGAGCCTCCTGACTTAGTCGAAAAGTCGTTCGAACATTACGAATGTTCTGTTCTGCCGTTAAACTAAGAAGGCGTTTATAGACTGTGTTTATGTGGTAAACAATCTATAAGAAATACCAACAGATATATAAATATACCTTGAGCCCAAAAAAGGGAACGATCTTTTGTCTCGAACTTACCGAGTTCGCATTCTACCTTTGAACTATTCAGGCTTTCGCTGGAAAAGGATTGCTTAAATATTTCTGTAACTATTTAATTAACGCCAACCCTTTACAGATTACAGTCCGTTACCAGCTTTGAGCCGATAGGAGTAGTCGAAACCCCATAAACTGTTTACAGAACAGCCACTCTGCCGTTGAGTTATATCGGCGATTTAATTACCTTTACCAAGACATGACTTAATTTGTGATTCTAATGCCCATGCATCGCTCTTACTAAACTTAGGTATTCTTATTTCTGTCTCAGGCATCCCATGTGTCATTACGAGTGTACCAAAAAATGGATCAGTATCTACTTCTACTGTCTTAATGTCTTCTATTGGAAGCATTACTGTTTGTGTCGTTAGATTAAAAAATTGACCGTATGAAATAGTAACATTCTCTGGCTCTACATCAACTTTTGTTGATGAAAGCTCAAATGGAAAACCTCTTGTTTGTCTTATCATATATTATATCCCCCTTTCTTCTTTATCGAGTATTTTCTCGATAGCATCCCTTAATGCTTGCGCATCTTTTTTCCAAAAGTGCGGCAATTCTAATACGTGCTCAGGTGTTCCGTGAATTATTCTTAATTCAGCAAAGAACAAATCTGAATCCATTTCTACAGAATGAATATTTTTCATTGGAATCAAGTCTTGTTGCCTTGTCCAACCTATTTGTCTGTAATTAATAGATACATGATCATCTGTTACTTCAACCGTTGTTGGTATAAAATTAAACGGAAATACCGTTGACTTAATCATGTTAGTGAATTATATATTATACTTCTTCACTGTGCGAATAGAGGGACTCGAACCCACACGGCCTTACGACCAGTAATTTTTGAGATTACCCTGTATACCATTCCAGCATACTCGCATTAATGTTTCGTGCAAAACTTATTATGACAGACACATTCACCGTTCTGCAATTTTGCATGGTCATTATTAAACCATTTAAACATATCTTTTACGTTACTAAAGACTGGACTAACCATGCCTTCTTTTTGATTTTGATGTGATCGTTTTATCGATCTCATCAAATATTTTGACGGATAGTGATATAATGCTCCGCAATCGCTACAAGGTTTACCGCCATGCTCCTTTATTCTATATTTGATCTTATTTCTCTTTTTCATGTGTGTCAGCACCCAGGATCGAACTGAGAAACCCTGATCAAGGGGCAACCCCTTCTGAGGGAGTCGTGTTTACCAATTTCACCATACTGACAGTGTGCTTCCCAAGGGATTTGAACCCTCACCCCCGAAGGGACCAGTTCCTAAAACTGGCGCGTCTACCGTTCCACCAAGGAAGCATTTGGTGCGCTCGAGAGGAATTGAACCTCCACGCCCTTGCGGGCACTACCACCTCAAGGTAGCGCGTATACCGTTTCGCCACGGGCGCATTATTCATTTATTATATTGGTGAGCTGAGAGAATTTCGCGATCTCGACATCTTCCTTAAGAGGGAAGCGCTCTGCTTCTGAGCTACCAGCCCATATTAATACCTTACTTTACAATGTCTATTGCAATATGGTTGTATAATGATCTTACCATCTTTGCGTTCGTAGTGAGGCTCATAACCTTTTCCTTTCACTCTTTTCCCACAATATCTACAATTTTTTAATACTATTGATTCCATCATATTAATTTCCTTAACTCACTTACGTCATGTTCTGCTAGGCATATTGCATCTATATCTAAGCCTAAGTTTTGAAACTTTTCTGCTTGTTCTATCTTCCCTTCTGTTCCAAAAACTTGATCATGTAAATTATCAAGTAAGTGATCTAAGTCATCTAATATTTCTTGTTTTGTCATAATGTGTACCATAGAGAGGACTCGAACCTCCATGACCTTTCGGCCACCTCGTCTTAGGCGAGGCGCGTATGCCAGTTCCGCCACTACGGCTTCTTTTCTAAATAAAAATATTCTCTTTGATCTTTAGGTATTCTCGGTTGTGCTGGTAATTTTTTCCTTCTACCATTTTGAACTTCAGCACCGTATCTTCCAGCGCATGACTTTCCACAAAATGGGCCAGCTTTATTCTCTTTAGCAGCATGATCTACATCCGCTGCTCTTTTTTTCTTTTTCGTACCGCATGAAATACAAGTTATTTCTACCATTCTTACTCGCAAAGCATCTTCTTCTGCGTGCTTACTTTTTGAAAGAATCTTATAATTATCAATTACATCGTTCGATTTATTCCTATCTATATGATCCACCGTTTCATCTTTTGTTAAAGGTCTGCCTAACTTCTCCTCCATTAAATGTCGAGAGTAGGTTGTTATCTTTTTTGTTCCGTCTGGATAAGTCTTCCAAACTCTACGTCTTCCATCTTTGCCTAAATATATCTTCATTACATATTATTTTAAGGAAAAGTGTATGCCAAATCAAGTAGCTATTTTAGTGACCATTATGGGAGTTGAACCCATCTTGCTTGATTGAGAATCAAGCTTCCTGTCCGATAGAAGAAATGGCCTGTTTGTACTCAGTGCAGGAATCGAACCCGTATCCCATCGTCCGAAGCGATGTGCTCTGTCCGTTGAGCTAACCGAGTGTTCAGGGTTAAGTGTTATTGCACTTAATCCCTTTTTTAGCTATAGGGTCAATGACCTTCGTTAACTAAGTACCTATAGCTTAGTACTCCAGGGCAGAATCGAACTGCCATCGTTAGATCCGCAATCTAACGTTCTGTCCATTAAACTACTAGAGTGTGGTGACGCATGAGGTAGTCGAAACCTCGTCCTGGCGGTGAAAACGCCACATTCTGACCGTTAAACTAATGCGCCATTTCTTAATTTTGACTTATAAGTCTTTCTCCATATTCTACATTTCTCTCTCCAAGTAATAACACATAAAATGCATCTACAACGATAATAACGATACATACTAAGTGATCCATGTTTTGCCTCTCCATTGTCAATTTTATTTTTTATAAGATGACATTCATGGCAAAGTAACTGACATTTCTTTATTTCTTTTAATATTCTTTCCCAAGAATAAGTTAATATTCTGGAAACACTAAATTCTTTTGCGTTCGGATCTTTATGATCAAACTCCAAGTGTTCAGTACTTCCGCACCAAGCACATTTTCCACCTAATAAGACAATTAACTCTAGTCTTCTATTATGATATTTTTTAATGTTAAAGTTCTTATTCTTAACTGTATATTTTGACATTATTCCTCTTCTCTGTCAAAATCAAGCAGAACCTCGTCGCAAGTTAAACATTCGAGGGCTACATTTGCTGGATGGTGTTGCTGCGTTTCGCTATATACAACACATTCAATCGTATGTCCCACATGCTCTATTAAATCACTGTAATCTGTCACCATACTTGTCAATAATTCTTCACAAAACATTTATTTAGTGCTCTCGAAGGGACTCGAACCCCCAATCATCTCGTTAGAACCGAGTTGCTCTGTCCATTAAGCTACAAGAGCGTTTTTTATTCAATCTATATTAGCACTTTTTTCCTTTTCTTCAAAGCCTAAGTTTGGTAAATCTTTTCCTCGAAGACCGTGGATTGCAATAAATATCTTGGGAACACGATATGTTTTTTTAGTTCCTGCGTGTTGAATGAGAGCGATGTCACCTGTTTTTGTGACCATATCGTCAAATGCCTTCCATCTTGGAATCTCTAGATCTATTTCATGGTTTTCACCACAATGGCAAACAAGGGTCTTTTTCATGGTATAAAATTATATTAGAATATTATAAACAGAATGTCAATAGCCGTATTTTTGCTTTATTGCTCTTCGTACAACGTGACAATAATGAAAGAATGAAACACGTCTTCCCCATAGAATACAAAACGTAATATAAACAATTAGAAGTCCTACAAAGTTTTGTAAAATACGCAAGATAACCTTGATCTTATTCATAAAAAACAATACAAGAGATAATAGCAGGTATATGGCTAGAAAACAAAATTCAAGGCTATTTCTTTTTTGGCGAAACTTTGGTTTGTTGTTTTAATACCTTCTCTTCAAGAGCGACCATTTTTTTAAGCATTTCTTGTTGATTATCTAGAATAGCCCTCTGAGCTTCTGCTAAATCCTTCACATGGACAACAGTATTCTTAATAGTATCGATAATATCTTTTAAGACTCTTTCGCTTCGGTTTGCTGCTGCTGCAACTAAGAAACCAATATATAATTCAGCTAAGGTTGTAATTGTATTTAATGGGAAGTTCCAACCTGTTGATGTAAACCATACTGGCAAGAAACTACCAGTAAGAAAAATCTTGGCATCAAATATTCCCAAGAAAAACCAAATAAGTACAGCTACAATCCATGCAAAAATATTTTGTGGAGTACCCATTCCAAAACTAACTTTATCTGCCAATCGCAAAAAGAACCCTTCTTTTCCTTGAGGGCCTTGCTCTTTTTTCATTTTTTCTCTGTCACTAGATGTTATTAAACTAGGCATAGATTATTCACCTCCTCTCATTGATAAAAATCTTGAATATGACATTCACATTTACAAGTTACATATAAAAATTTATCTCTTCCCGTACAACCTTTATGATCTTCTTCAAGGCAAGGATCTGATAGAACATAATATTCGATTTTATTGAATATTCTATCTGGATTGAAACAAGGCCGAATGTAAAACATTATTTAGGCAAGTTGTGAACGTAAATTCTTCTATTAGTGTTAGCTTCTTGCCAAGGCACTTCTTTCAATTCCCCTAGCGTAATTTTTGCTCCAGAATAGCTCCAGCCATTAATGTTGCTTACAAATTGTTTTAATATAGAATCACCAGCTTCAGGTTCTCGTTCATCTTCAATAACAAATACTTCTACTTCGAACATTACCTTTGTTTTGTAGTATTTCATATCTTTTGATAATAACCGTAGACACACCTTGTGCCTCCTCTTGAAGGATCGTTAAGATCGTTGATTACGCCATCAATGACTGCTACCGTGTGCCTGGATACAACGGCGATTATTCTTCCACTTGGCAATTCATCAGATCGTAAGTGAACTTTGCATCCTTGGCCAATAAACATGGTAGGAGTCCACTTCCAGCCGATTGATTGTAAGTAACGTCTTTCTGTTTGTTTATAGACACCATCTCTTGCAGTTGATTTATCTCTTTTCTTTTTGGTGATATGTTCAGCTTTGCCCATTTCGTTGATTGCATTGTAGATTTCTTGATATGGCTTTTCTGTAGCGATAGCGATTGCTCGAACAACGCAGTCTCCAGCTTGGCCTTTGTAACCTGCTGCTTGTCTTCCACCATCATTGTAATTAAGTTTCATAGCTTATAATTTTATATAAGAATATTATAAGGTCTAGATTGTCAAAAGTCAAGAAGCAGGATGTCAAAGCTAAAGGTACAGGTGATAAGGGTGGGTCAAACAAATGCGTCTAGCGAGGACTGACACGGTCATTTTTGTGTTAGAACGGTGGGCAAGATAAGTTCTTCTTTTATTTTACTTCTAAGCCATGAAGAAAAACTTACTCCTCTCTGTAATAGTCTCATCCGAAATTGGATGTATTCATCATTGTCAAGATAAGCAGTTATTCTTTTTGATGGTTCAGGTTTTTCCACTGGTTGCTCGCTCATAAGTTAACGGGGTATTGATCTATCCATCTAACTAATCCTTCTTTTTTCTCAATCATGTCCATAAAGCTAAAGATTTTTTCTGACCAACCAGTAAGTAAAACAACATCACTGTTTGTTGGGACCATTTTATTGCCATATCCTTTTAAGTCGATAGAATAAATTCTTACGTTTGGATTAATTGCTTTATACTGAGAAGCTAAAGCATTAAAGTCTGAAGCTCTTTCACTTGGACCATACCATTCACAGCCTTCTCCTACTTGGCAATCTGAGAATACAACGATTCTATCTACCATTGTTTTATCTTTAATGAGTGATCTAAAGGCATCGAAGATACCTTTTTCTGTAGCTCCTCCACACTTTTCAGCTTCAGCGTTGATAATTTTGAAATTTTCAAACAGATCTTTGCCTCTGTCTAATGCTGGAACGATTAATTTGTCACCAAACAATCCTACGTAAGTATTATCTGCTCTTGTCCAATATAACACAGCGAAGAGGTTTGCGATGTCCGCAGTTTTTACACTACTTGCCGCTGATACTAAAGATGCTCCCCCACCATCACCATGCATAGATCCTGAATTATCTGAGAGAATCATAGTTTTACCAAAGAGCAAGGGAACGTTCTCAACAGAATATAAGATAGCTTTGGTAATTGCGTCTTGAAATATTTTAAGTCTGTCACCATCTTTTTCAAAGGTGATACCATCTTTAGTACTCTCTCTTTTATTATCAAGAGCTCTGTATGCAGACAAGAATCTGAATGGCAACTGTTTTGATTTCAAGACAGCTTCTTTGTTTGTTAATTTTTTAATAGCAAGTTTTGCTGTGTCAGCATCTGCTTGTGCTGCGATATTTCTTAGATTTTTCAAAAGAGCCATGTACCCAAGTTTGTTTTTGGTAAGCATGTCTTTCCAGACTGCACCTTTATCTTCTCCAGCAGAAATTCTTGCCTCCCATGTTTCCGTGTTTACAAGTTCACCCTTCATTAAGTCTGTAAAATCTTTCGACTGACCATTGGATGGTTTTGGTTTAGTTACATTTAAGACATCGACAAGTTTCCAGTTCTTGTCTTCTGATCTATATTTTGCAAGCTGATATCTATCGAATTTACTCAATGCTTTACTTACTCCATCTTTAACTCCATTTGGAATTGGTTTTCCAAGATAAGAAATAATTTCAGTAAGATCATCTGGTCTTTCTGCTCCGTTGATGATTGCATTTTTAACAATAGAATCTCCCCTGTGGATTCTTGAGAGTTCACCGATTAAGACGTGAAAAGCTGATCTCATGTGGAATTCTTTTCTTGCGACAATTGCTAATTTAGCAACAAACAGTGGATCTTGTACAGCAATAGCTGCGACAAGTTTTTTGATGCGATTAAGTCTCTTATCTTTTGATTCATAATAAGAGTCCTCAATAAATGTAGTTAAGCAGGCAAATACTAATTCTTCTTCATTAGAATGTTTGAAGGCTTTGCCTCCCATATGGTTTACTGTTTCGTTATTTGTATCTTTTGCGTTAAATTTTGACATATTTTCCTTTCTTTAAAATGAGCGGAGAAAAGCAACAGAGTGTAGTAGGAACGACCCTACAATTGCTTGTGCAATTCAAACCGAAGTAGCTCTAGTTATCACTACCGCCCAATTCAATTCCTAAAAAGTCAACAAAGATCGATTTAAAATAATGCGGAGAAAAGTCGACAGAGTGTTTTTTCTTTGAACGAAGTAACTCATATCATCACTACCGCGTTATTATGTTATAATATAAGTATGTTAATGTCAAGAGGCAATTTTAATTACCTACAGGGATAGGACTTGTCGCTGGAGGATCTGGTACAACATCAGGAATTGTTACTGGTAGATCAGGAGCAGGATCTGGTGCTGGATCAACTACTGGTGGATCTGGTTCAGGTGATGGGTCTGGTGTTACTATAGAGGGGACTGGCGAAACAGTCACTGGGGTATCTGTGACAACTGGATTAACTGGTGTTGGTGTATTTGTTGGCGATGAAGTTGAGCCTCCGTCTAGTCCAGGAGTTGGCGTTGCTGATGGAGCCCATGCATCATTAAACGAAGTGCAAGCTTCTTGCGTAGTCTGAAATTGTCCTCCATCAGGACCTGTGCAGGTAATTAAATCAGAGGGTGTTGGCGTTGGTGGTACTGGAGTATCCGATACAACTATTGGAGAAACGACTGGCGAAACATCGAGGCTTGAATCGGGTGTTGGCGATACTTCTATTGTTGGTGTTGGAGTGGGCTTCTTTTTAACCGTTTTTCTAACCACAGGTGTTGCTGCTTGGGCCTGGACTGGGGCGGGATGATAGAAGTGATTCGCCAAAAGAACACCTATGAGAGAAACAATAACTATTGCTAATCCAAGTATAAGTTTTTTCATGGTGTGAATTTATAATATGATATTCGGATTGTACCTGTCAAGAAGCTTCCTTAAGAACCCGAGGGTGAAGCTGAGGGGGACGAGCTAACATTAGGTTCTGGTGTATTAATTGGCGTTACTGATGGCAACGAAACTGTTGGTGGCGTAAAGGTAGGACTTGGTGTAGGCAAGACTATTCCCCAAGCTTGATTGATTAATTGTTGTACTTGAGGTTGTGTTATTTGTCTTGGACAAGAATCGCGGGCATCTTCTAGTATATACGATCCAGCATTATCTTCTGCTCTTTCAAAACCAGATGAACCAGTGTTTCTGCGTTCTTCAAGCTTCTCATAATGACCATAGGGAACAGTCCAACCACTAGTAATAGCGTCATTGGAAACATTAAGATGTGGAACGCAAAATGCTACTACTGGGCCTTCATATAATGTCGGCCTAGGTGCACGTACAACTACTTTGTGTATTTCTGTTTTTCTTTCAAAAGGTGTGTGTGTTACTACGTTTTGCACAAAAACGCGTGAGTGGTTATATGTGCTTGATAAAAAGAAGACTACTGTTAAAAAAAATGTATGCATTATGGATTTAATTCTTTAGCTCTCTCTAGTTGCGTTCTTTCGTGTGGCGGAAGTCCTTCAAACCAATCCTTTACGAAGGTATCCGCTTCTACTCCGTCAAGAACGACTAAGGGTTCACTCATTTCTTCAAACTCAATAACAATTCTTCTAATATTACCTTTGTTGATAAGTTGGGCTTTATTGTAATCCATAATAATCAGTAGGCTTTCTGATAATTATTCTTCTTTGCTTTGCCCAAGTCGAATGTTCTGTACAAAATGGTAAAGTGCCTTGTCGAGTAAGAAACATTCCAGTAGCTTTTTGATCGCAATCCTTTTCGTCTTCTGGTCGAATCTGCTTGCCTTGGCACTTGAACATGAAATTATTATATAACTTTAGGGGTCTTTGTCAAGTATAATCATTATACTTTTAGTGGGAAGCCTCCTAAGCGCTAGAAAGCTTCCCACAGAGACAGGAACCTATTGACTACAGTATACAGCCTTAGTTCTTCTGGGTCAAATTCAAGTGAATGACTTTGTCACCCGATAATGTTACTTGTCCAATGAGATTTGACAATTCGATACCAACAGTTCGAGTCTTTTCATCTTTGAACAAATCTTTTTCTGTGAATTTTTCAGAAAGAACATCTGTTACCATTCCTTTTGCCTTTTTTGGATTAAATTCAAAGGCATTTTTCTGATCTTTACGTGAAAGATCTTCGGCAGATTTCTCTGCAAGAGCGCTCTTCATTGCTGTCCAAGAATCAGGCAGGTCAAAAACTTCTAAGCCTTGTAAGCCGTTAACTCCAAGTAAAGCTGCGCCCGCTTGCCAGTCAACTTTAGGCAATGATTTAAAGAGTTCTTGCATTGTTGCACCGAACTTTTTCATGTTGCCTTCAAGATCATCGTAAGCTCCAGTTGTTGGATTAGCATAGCCATCCATCGATGATGCAGTATAAAAAGACTGAGCGCCTCCACCTTGTAAGATGTCTTGCGTAGCTTCGTCTGCTGATCGCATGGTTCTAATACTGCCATGACTTTGACGGGCATTGTAAGAAGCCCCACGAGAGCCTGCGTTTTCGTTACCAAGATCCATACTAGCATTAACCATGTTTACGGAATAAGTATGGACACTTCCCCAAATATTACTTTGGTTTACATTTTGTCCTCCGCCTTTATATGCCTCATTCATTACCATGTTTTCAACGGTATTTGAAGCGTAACCAGCAGATGAAAACTTAGCTCCTTGCTGGATTCCTTTACTCATGAAAATGCAAGCAATCTTTACTGTCGCTGTTTG
>Ga0302221_10001785_pt1 | contig 13598 bp, 25 predicted proteins | sample II_Palsa_E2_1_FD_193517 | JGI IMG/M metagenome (GOLD analysis project Ga0302221, IMG submission 193517) | Peat permafrost microbial communities from Stordalen Mire near Abisko, Sweden - II_Palsa_E2_1 | ecosystem: Environmental > Terrestrial > Soil > Palsa > Peat permafrost | place: Sweden... | reverse complement strand
CGTCGTGGCTGGTCCGGTGTCTTTATCAAGGTCGTGCACGGGGTCGAGTACAGCGGTGACGCTAAGATCCTGGTTGAAGTGGCCGGGTACGAGTTCAACGAGGAGATCGAGGTCAGTGCCATTGCGTGGGGCCTGGAGGTTATCACGCTCTGCGGCGTCTCCTGCTGCCGTGAACCAGACAGGCACTCTACCCGCGACCACGGAGCGGAACTCCGGATCGGGGCTTGACACCAGTAGGATCTGTGGTAATGTTGAAAACAGGAACCCAGCCCGACAGGCACAAAACCTCCGGGCTGGGGATCTGCCAACTAAATAGCACGTCTGACCACTGTCAGCCTGGGGTCCTGGTGTCGTAATTATGCCAGGTTTATAGGAGAAGATGGTCCGGGAGGTTGAGCACAATACGTGAGCTTGTCTCACGCAAATGGCGGGCTGACCAAGTGGGAGTGCAACTTTACAACTGAATAGGGGCTGGCTGCGGTACCCCGGCATTTATTGCGTAAGGGGGCTAAGGTGTAGAAGGCCAGCAGCGACGGGAGCGGCAATCCGGCGCAATAACAACTCAATAGCGTGTGAATTAGCTTTTACACGGGGGTGAAACAGTCTCGATTCTGTAGCTGTCCTCATGAGAAGCGAGCCGGGGACAGTGGGCTAACCTCGTTAACAATGGCCGACACCAAATAGTTGCCGTTAATAGCAACGATTTCGCGCTGGTAGCGTGAACATCGCGTCAGCCTCGTGTCCGGGCTGACTATGCGGTGTCGCAGGACACACGCAGTAAGCGTTGCCGATGGGGCGTAGTCAGGCCATCGGGAGTCAAGTGAGAGCCCACTCCAGCGGACTTTGTAAACGCGAATAGGGATACGCTCGTAGAATGCATGATGAAGTCACGGAAGACGCGGGGGCAGTACCCGCCACCTCCACTATCCCCGGCGCGGAAGCGCGCCCGACGCCGGGGGGCCTTTACTAGAGTTTCCCGTCAGGGTAGGCATGGAACTGATCAGCCACCTGGGAACTTGCAACGTTAACCGAAGCCCTGACACCAACGCCCCGGTGTCGCCTCTGCCCAGCATGCGCCCGGGGCTTCTCGTTCCTGGACGGGACGTCCTAGGTCCCGCCGCCGCGAGACACTCATCGGAGAAAGTTACCCGTGGCAGGAGTGCGATTACCGTACAAGGCGCACTCTCCCGTCCAGGATCGGTTTAACAATTAAATAGATGTGTCAGCCACATACTAGGGTGTATTGTAGACGTAGCGGTATAGAGGAGTTCGGTTGTCCTCGTCTGTCTCATAAGCAGAAGATCGCGTGTTCGAATCACGCTACCGCCACTAGGTGCCAGGTGGCCAAATTGAAAGGCAAGCCGAATACGGTGAAATCTGCGGGTATCGAGGCCCGTCCTGGCACCATGATATTATGGGAGACATGCAGTCCCCTGCAGTTGGAGTGGTACGACTTAAGGTGGTGGTCAGGGGATTATGGTGCTAGCATATTGGTGGAAGCAAATCCCTAATTTACTTCGGCGATAGACTTAGCCCGCTCCTCCTTTCCTGGTATACCGGCTTCGCCCCGGCATGGGCACCTATAGAAAGTGCCGAAGTCATCGTAATCGGTTCAGCCCTGGAGCATATCCCGCCCGGCTGGACCGGCCATATCATGGGCACCGGCCGCATACGAGCAGACTCTGTCCTTCACCTTGAGCATGCCAAGATCCACGCTCTGCGCGGCCCGCTCTCAGCCAAGGGAGTTCCGGGGACCTTCGCTCTCGGCGATGCCGGGTTGCTGGCTGACGAGATGGTTTCAGTCGAGACCCGTGATATCGAGCTGGGCGTCGTCCCGCACTGGTCGGACACTGACCTGTGGAACTGGCAGTGGCTTCAGAAACTTCATCCTGTCCTGATCTCCCCCTGGGATGACCCTCGTGATGTTATCCGCACAATAGGCCGGTGCAAGAAAATCGTCACGTCCTCTCTCCACGGCGCTATCATAGCCGACGCCTTCGGCATTCCCCGCAGGATCGAGCAGGCCCGGCGTCTTAAGGACGATCCGCGTGAGGGGAACTTCTTCAAATTCAGGGACTATAACGAGTCAGTCGGTGTCGAGACTGAATTCGGCCTGGTCCAGGAACCTAATGCCGGTGTCGTGTCAGACCGCAAGGCGGAATTGTACGACGCTTTCAATGAACTGGGGGAGCAACTGTGCTGAACCGTCATCACCACGAGAAAATATCCCTGCTCGTGCCGTTCCGTGCGGACGTGCCAGAGCGCTGGCGCAACTGGGCCTGGCTGAGGCAGTACTGGGAGAATGAGCTGCCTGAGGCTGAGGTCATCATGGGCCGGGACGATGCCACGCCATTCTGCAAGACGCATGCCGTGAATGACGCGTTCGAGATGTCCAGGGGTGACATCCTGGTCATCCTTGATGCCGACTGCTATATCTCGGGTAAGTCTATTCTTGAGTCCGCTCGCAAGATCCGTGAAGCCAGGTACGAGCTGCGCAAGACATGGTTCATCCCGTATCGCAGGTTTTACCGGCTGACCGAATCGGCTTCAGTCGAATTGCTGGGGTCTGACCCCGCCGACCCGGTACGCTTCAGTGATCCTCCTCAGCCGGATCAGTTCGAGGGCCAGCCAGCCAGCGCGTCCTTCGGGCACTGGTTCGGCGCGCTCATCCAGGTCATGCCGAGGCAGGCTTTTGATGATGTCGACGGAATGGATGAGCGGTTCTGCGTTGATGAGGAGACCCAGATCCTCACCAGAAGCGGCTGGAAGTCACGGACGGAGCTGCGCGAAGGCGAACAGGTGCTCACACTGGATCACGAGATGGGACTCAGTGAGTGGCAGCCTGTGCTGGCCGTGAATTCGTTCGGCGGCGAGCACGAGATGATCTCCATCGAGAGCAAGACGCACTCCTCCCTGACCACCCTGAATCACCGCTGGCCGGTCGTACACCGCCCGGACTACCGGCCCGGTACAGGCTGGGGGTCGAGGAAGGCACAGCGTACCTGGACGACCACCGGGGACATCAAGGACAGCGACAATGTTCCCACGGCTGCGCCATGCAGTGACCTTCCGGTGGAAGCCAAGTACACTGATGCCCTGGTAGAGGCTGTCGCGTGGTGCTGGACCGAAGGCAGCATCACAAGGCTGCGTGGCAACCGGCCCGGCCGGGGGGTGACTATCTCCCAGTCCTTCGTCGTCAATCCGGCTAACTGCGACCGGATACGCGCCTGCCTGGCTAGTGCGTTCGGGCCGTCGTCGGCCTTCCCGCGCCGGGGGAAGTCAATTGTACCTGACATCCCGCGCTGGTACGAGCGCGAAGACCGGCGTAATGTGCTGTTCGTGTTCAACGCCGAGGCCGGGGAGATCCTTCAGCACCAGGCTCCGGGAAGGGTACCCACTCATGAGTTCCTGCTGGCGCTCACCAGGGCGCAGCTTGAGGTGTTCATCAGCGCCTCCATCCTGGCGGACGGCAGTGAGCGCACAGGCGGCGAGTACGAGATCAGCCTGGCCCAGAAGAACCCGGCTGCGGCCGAGGCCTTCCAGTTCGCCTGCATCCTGGCCGGGCATGCTACCTCCATACGTACTGCCCCGGTCATGGAGCGCTACGGGTACGGCATGACCACCGTGCGCATCCGCCAGCAACGGGAATTCCGGCTGGTAAAGGGAACCCATCGCGCCCTCACGCTCACCGGAACCGTCTGGTGCCCGACGACACCCAATGGTACCTGGCTGGCCAGACGGAATGGCACTGTGTACTGGACAGGTAACTCAGGGTGGGGCGGCGAGGACATCTCCATGATGCATGCCGTGGACACGCTGTGGGGCAAGCACAGGCTCATTGACGGCCCGGTCTACCACATTGCCCACCCTGTGATCAAGGGCGACTGGATGGCCACCAGGCAGTGGGAAGGCCAGGTAAAGCCTGAGATGAATGACGCCCTGTCCGGGCGGTATGAATACGCGAACGGTGACAAGAAGCTGATGCGCCGCCTCATTGCCGGAGGTAGCGTGTACGAGGACTGACCTAGCCAGCCAGTTTGACGTACCAGCCGGGGAGGGTGTACTGTGGGGGCATGGGAAAGACACTAGGTGAGATGACTCCCGCAGAGCGCGCCGCCGCGATCAAGCGCGCGGCCGAGAAGTTTCAGGCCGAGCTGGATCGTGACGCCGAGGCTATCAGTACAATCCTCTCGGAGGAACCATGACTAAGATCGACTCAGCAGTCCGCAGGGCTGCGGCTGAGACCGCTGTGCTCGCCGGAGTCTTCGGCACGGGCGAGCGGGCTGACGAGATCATCGCCGCCGCATGCGCCCGGCACGAGCGCCTGGTTATCAAGCGAATCATCGACAAGCTCCAGCTCACAGCCCTTACAGACAGTCACGATGAGCTGTCGACCGCGACACTCGTCTGGTTCGCGACCGAGCTGGACAACGAGCTAGGCCCGTCTGATCAGGCACCCTACACGCCTCAGGACGGGGACGTACTCCAGCTAACGCTGACGGGAACCATCACCAGCTATGAGACTGCCGGTTTCGGCCGGAACGGGCAGGGTAGTGCTGTACTGTGGGAACTGCAGTCTGCCGAGGGGATTATCATCCCGCTGGCCGAGGAGGATTTCGAAACACTTGGCGTTATCAAGCTGGCATGATGACTAACCGCCTGCGCCCGGCCTCAGACGTCATCAACTACTGTTACAACTACTGCTTTGGCTGCGGTAATTTCCGTCCGCTGAATGATACTCTCTGGTGTAGCTCATGCGCAGTAAGACTGCTGGGACAAATGAAGGAGCGTCATAATGCACACGAGAATGCAGGTCATTTCTAAGCGTCAGGCTGCGCACAAGGTGCTGGACATGCAGCCGCAGAAGGCGGTTATCGTCCGGGAGGGCGTGTACTGTCATACCTACGAGCACAGGGACCGCCCGGCCCGGCTCATTTCTAACTCGACAGGAAAGCGAGTCGCATGACATACCGAGGTGAGCCGTTGTCGTTCGAGGAACGACTGGCCAACTACACCAGCCACCCTGCGGCCAAGAGGAACCAGCGACCGGACGGACTCAGCCCGAGGCAGTACAAGCGGCTGATCAAGAAAGACCGGCACGCGTGGGTCAAGAGCACTGAGGGATAATGGCACTATCCGACGACATAAAGGCAGTCCGGGATCTTCTGGCTGATGCACTGGCAGAAGCAGAAGAGGACACCGAGGAGTCGGAGGACATTACGATCTACGACTTCCTGGCGACTGCCGATGATTATCTTATCGCAGCGCTGGGGGAACTCAAGCCTCCGGCGTGAGATACTTAGGGGAGAAGGTGGTCCAGATGATGAGTACTGTGGAAGCACCGGCAATCGAGATGCTCGACCCGGACGATATCCCGGAGCTGACGTCGCATGACCGGTGTGATCGGCATGCTTCGGGTGTCGCGCAGGCGTACGTCCGCATCCTGATCAGGATCGTGGACGGTAGGCCGCATTACCTGGACCTGTGCTACCATTGCGTGAACCTGCTGGAGGCAGAGCTTATCATGTACCCGCACCGCCGGGACCAGCGCGAGGACCTGGCTGTAAAACCGTAAGGCACCTGGAGGGGCAATGAAAGATCCGCTGCAGAAGTATCTTCTGGACGCAATGGGAATGGTAAGGACGCTGGATCAGCTAGAACTGTCACAGCGGAAGTACGTCAAGGACGCGGCGTGCGGGAGCAAGAATCCCAGGCTGTTCGACACGGACAGGCACAAGGGGGAATCTGAGGCGCGGATGGCAGACCGGATCGTAAGAGCCAAGGCCGTCTGCAATACCTGCCCGGTAGTAGCAGAGTGCTTCGCGGACGCCCGTGCCAATCACTACGAGCACGGGATCTGGGGAGGACTGACTCCACTTGAGCGCGGCATAATCCCGCGTAAGCGCTCGGGCAGGAGGAACCGTGCGAAGGTCTGATTACATCTACGTGGCCCTGCTTGAGGTCTACGGAGTCAGGACACCCAAGGCGGCGTTCACGGTCAAGTACGAGATGGTGCGCTGGCTGAAGCAGCAGGAGCATCCGTACTTCTACCTGATATGGCGCATCCGGGATAACGACGTCGACGCCAGCATCGGAATCGCCCCGGTAAAACTGTCCGTGGAAGAGCTGCTGAAATAGTGCCTACACCCCTCGTACGCGCGAGCGACGAAAGCAGTGGCCCGGACATCGACGCCACTGGCCGCCAGTGGATGCACCTGCACATCATGGTCTGCAAGGACTGCATAGAGCTGTTCCGGACCAATCGAGCTGAGGAGCTGGCCAGGAAATTGCTGCTGACAGGATACTGTGAGCACAATTACGTATGGGTCCTTAAGCCGTGATATCCTGATAGCACAATCCCGGGTCGTTTAATGGCAGGACGACAGGCTCTGAACCTGTTAACGCTTGTTCGACCCAAGCTCCGGGAGCTGAAGTGTTATGCTTTAATTGAAGCACGATCCAAAGTAAAGGACTTCTCATGGCAATTGCTTATGGTGTCACCGCCGTTAGCGCGCTGACGACTGCCTCTCTCGTCGCCGCGATCCTTCCGGCCGATGGCCAGTCGGGTCGTGACTTCCGCGCCAACGCTGTCAACCTCAATGGCGGGGCTACCACCGGTTCTTCCGCCTTCCTCCCTAGTCCCGCCGCTGCTCCCGTTGCTGTGAGCGTTCTCGACAACGCCGCGCCCTGGTACGGTATCTCCGGTCCTGAAACAGGAGACGCCACGACTCCGGTTGTCGGCTCGTACAAGCTCCACCTCGTGCCCGTCGTAGGCGACCCTAACGGTTCGAGCGTCCTGCAGTACCTTCTGCCGCCGAACGCGCTCGTGGTTACCGCCACCGGCTAAGCACGCCTTGACACGGTACGCTCACAAGGTGTACCGTCTGCGTTAAGGGAAATCCCCAGGTCGGGGTAAGAGTCTCCCCTGTCCTGGGGATTCTCGTGTTCAGATGGAGGAAAGCATGACACCTGAGAACGTGGCTGACATCCTGACCCGCGACCGGGAAAGCCATCCGCAGGAATTCATCCCGACAGGCAGTCTTGGCCTCGACCTCGCGCTGGGAGGCTGGCCGGTCGGTCACATATCTGAGCTGTCCGGTGAACCCGACTCCGGCAAGTCCTGCCTGGTTGACTACGCCATCGCCAATATCCAGAAGACAGATGAGTATGTTTACGCCGGGGTCGTGGACGCGCACGGGACCTTCAACCCGGATTACGCGAAGAGTATCGGCGTAGACCTGTCCCGCCTGTGGGTAGTCCGCTCTCTTTCTTCCCTCCCGTTCTTGCTGATGACCTGCGCCCTGGTAGTTATCGACCCGCTGCTGGAGGTTGTCTACCCGCCTCTTCTGCAGGGATCTACGGTCCTGGTCACGACTGAGCTTCGCAGGAACCTGAGCCGGAACCTGACCGGACCTGTTGCCAGGACCGGGCAGCTCAATGAGATTTCAGCACGGGTGAGCCTGCGGTCTGTCCTTCATGAATCCCGCCGGATCACATCGTGGAAGGTGGCGCTGGCAGCCTTTACCCCGCCTGCTGACACCGTGGAGGGCTGGTTCGACATCCTTGACTATGGTATCAACCATGCCCTGGAAGTCCTGGATTACGCTGTGGCACTAGGTCTGATCGAGAAGAGGGGAAACTGGTATAAGCCTCTCGGCTGGATCACCCAGAAGATCCAGGGCCGGGATAACACAGCTATCTGGCTGGCCGAGCACCCAAGTGTCATGCTCGCGATGGAGACGCAAATTCGCTACAATGGGTAGTATCTGGTGTAGCAAGGAGTAATCTTTTGAGCAGTAGCCTGGATAAAATAGCCGAACGTTCCCGGCCGGTGCACGCCATTCTGATGAGCGACGTTCCTGCCCCGAGTGCTGTAAGCCATATCGCGGGGCACGGCTTCAGTACCTCGGTCAGTGTTGTCAAGCGCTGGCGGAAGGAGAACCGGCCGAGCGAGGAGACAGTGCCTCAGTTCACGACCTCCGACCGGTCTGAATTGCATTCGCGGCTGGACGAACTACTCGACCGTGCCCAGGCTGATCCGTCATCTGTCAACGGATTCAAGATCGCGGCGTGGGATACAACCGTCAAGAACATAGCGACGGGCATACCCGAGACCCACCGGAACTACGGCCTGCGGCTTGGCGTGACTGAGAAGATGGTACCGGCCTGGCCTGTCGTCCAGCCCGCCGCCCCGGTCGTTATCAATGTCTTTGACGGGCTTACCGGGCATCACAAGCAGCGTACCCGTCCGCATACGCCGTCACAGGACAAAGTCGCTCTAATCTTGCCGGACCCGCAGATCGGCTACCGGTATTACATGGACACCCAGGAGTTCGACCCGTTCCACGATACTGCGGCCATCGACGTCGCCCTGCAGATCGCTGCGGACCTCCAGCCGGATTTGATTGTGTGGCTTGGCGACTATCTCGACCTCGCACCGTTCTCTCACTTCGAGCAGGAACCAGCCTTCGCCCAGACGACTCAGCGAGCTGTCGACTACGGCCATCAGACACTGGCTAAGCTCCGGATGGTAACCCCCGATTCCAAGGTCGTTGTCATGGAGGGTAACCACGACCGCCGGATGCAGACCATGGTGACAAAGAATGCCATGGAAGCATTTGGTCTGCGCCGGGCGAACGAGCTGGGTGGCTGGCCAGTACTGTCGGTGCCGTTCCTGCTCCGGTTCGAAGACCTCGAAGTTGACTATGTAGGCGCGTACCCGGCTGGCAGCTACTGGATCAACCAGCGGCTCAAGTGTGTCCACGGAAGTATCGTGAGGTCCAACGGGAGCACTGCCCTGGCCGTGGTCAAGGAAGAGCGGGCGTCTGTCATCTTCGGCCACATCCACCGGATCGAGACCCAGTACCAGACGTCGGACGTTTTCGGCGGCGGCTCTGTACGCTTCGCTCACACTCCGGGGAGCCTCTGCCGTATCGATGGTGCGGTTCCGTCTGTTAAGGGCTCCACGGACCTCTCAGGGCGTCCTGTGGCCAGGTATGAGAACTGGCAGAACGGCTGTTCGGTAGTCAACTACCGAGAAGGAGATAGTCCCTTCAGCCTGGAGTCGGTTTTTATTGATACCTTCAATAATTACAGAACTGTGTACGGTGGAAAGGTGTATCATCCTACTGTCGTGGCGTGATATTCCTGGGTACGAGGGGCTGTACACAGTCTCTTCGTACGGCGAGATATGGAGTTTGCGCAAGAATAAAGTGCTGAAGGCTTTTCTTGCTGGATCTACAGTTCCGCATTTTCAGGTACAGCTTGTGGACAAAGATGGTAATAAAAAGCACTGGTATGTGCACCAGCTCGTTGCTCTAGCATTCATCGGCCCCCGAAAGCCTGGGGAAGAAACCAGGCACAAGGACGGTAACGAACTTCGGAATTGCGCGGATAATCTGGAGTACGGCACCAAGGGGGATAACCAACGAGACTCAGTGGCGCACGGGACGCACAACAACGCTCGCAAAAAAGAATGCAAGAACAAGCACAAGTACACCAAGAAAAACACGTACACATTCCCAGACGGTAGACGTGCGTGTAAGACTTGCATACAGATCTCGCGGGAACGGTACCTCGCCAAGCAACGGGTATCATTAGAGCATGCACCAGCGAGACCCGTTTGACCAGATCGTTCACTACCCCCCGAAGCCTGCCGTCGACCCCAAGACTCAGTCCCGTCAGGAGCACCAGGCGATTTTTGCCGAGCAGATACCCGCACCGCGCGCAAGCGCTCTCACGCGGCCTCAGGTCGCACGGGATGAGGTCTGCGTCCTGGATGAACGTGGCGGGCATTACCGGCTTGGGCGTGACTGCCCGCATGGTGTACTCTCTAACGCGGAGAACATAGGGACGGACGCAGACGCGGAGCGGGCAGCCATGTACCCTCCCCGGCCTTCGCTGGGAATCCTGGACAGTGCAGATACCGATTTCGGCAGGGGGACCAGGTGAGCCAGGAAGTGCTTAACCCAGCGCAGTTCTTTCACGGCTCTAACGCAAAGCTGGAGCCAGGCAAGGATCAGATTACCCCCGGCCGGAAACATACGTATTTCACCGAGCACAAGCCCACCGCTGCCCACCTAGGCAAGTACACGTACACCGTGCAGCCCACTGGTTCTTACGAGCCTGATGACGGTGGTATGCGGGATTCTCATAAGAGCGCGCAGCCATTGAACATTCTTAAGCGGGAGGATTCATAATGCCAGGCGCAACAGGTGCAGGCTTCTGGGCTAAGCACAAGGATGACACGGTCTCCCTGGAGATCGAGTCACCCCGCTATTCAGGTGCGCCCTCAATAGCCATGCCAGAAGGCTCTCCTACCTGGACGTACGAGCCCCGTTCGTCCCGTGTTGTCTCGATGAGTTACTACAAGGATGCCCAGCAGCTTTATGTCACCTGGCAAGACGGCGGTGTTCCGTACATTTACGAGAATGTGACACCGGCCAATGCCGGGGTCATGAAGAGGGTCAAGTCCGTTGGCCGGTATATCAACAGCTTCGACCAGCAGCACGTGTACGGCCGGGTGGGGTAAATGAGTCAGCAAGTCCTTAACCAGGCACAGTTCATGTCAGTCAGGAAAGTCGGCAAGCTGAAAAGCGGTAATCTCCGGGGTGAGGGAACGGTGTCTGACTGGGATGCCCTTCCGCATGATAGTCGTTACGAGGCTGATATAGCTGAGCATGGTGTCCAGCATCCCCTGACTATTACCCATGATCCGCACGAAGGTACGAGCCTGACTGAAGGGCATCACAGGTATTCGGCTGCAGTAAAAGCCGGGCAGAAGGATGTCCCGGTGACACACCAGTACAAAGATAAGCGCGGGTACATCTATGACCATCCCGTGCGTCCGTTAGGAATACCGAAATGAGCGCGCAGGATCATCTTAATCCCAGGCAGTTCAGGATAGAGCAGGACAGTGACTCAGACCTGCATGCGTTGGACACGTACCATCCTGATTTCGGCGCAGGCAAGGTCCCGGTCGGTTCCTTGTACTGGGATCGTCAGTCTGGTAAGATCACTAACGTAACTGTCCAGCCTGAGGCCAGGCGTCAGGGTGTTGCCTCCAGGATGTACGCACAGGCCCAGACGATGGACCCGCCAGCCCGGCACGCACCGGAGAGTGAGCGTACGGGGCTGGGGAAGAAATGGGTCAAGGGCGTAGGCGGGGATTCAACCGGATTTCATTAGGGGAACACATGGCGAAGACACACGAGATATGCTGGCCCCGGCTGTGGTGGTATCGTTCCTTCCTGCCCCCGGCCTGGAGCTGGACCCGTCTCGACCCGCACGCGCCGACTTACTCAGTCGCCTGCGCTTACGAGATTGATGAACCGTTCCGGGCCAGCCGGTCGGTGGTTATCCGGCTGGCCTTCACCAGGGGGATCATCTTCCACTGGTGGGAGGTCAACCCGGAAAGCCTGGTGGAGTACAACGACGGCCGGTGGATCGAGCGGCACCTTCTCCGTGCGCTTAATTCCACCAAAGGAAGCAAGAAATTCCAGGATAGTGTCACTGTAGACGAGGACGAGTACGAAGGAATCCATGTTAATTGCGAATACGGCTGCATGCCGATGGACCACGGCATCGGCCTTACAGACGAGCCGGATCACAGTCCTCTTTGCGAGGATCTGGATTGTCCGGGGAATGGCGGACCTCAGCGTGCGGCTGTCGATCAGGGTACGCTCTGGACTCGCCGTGGCAGTGTCGTCAGTCTAGGTGGCCAGGAATCGGATCACAGCCCGGATTGTACCTGGCAATGAGCCGTCTGCCCTGGCGGCATTTCGGTGATCTCCCGCCGGACTGGGATGGCCTCAAGTACCAGCGAATGGAGAAGCGCGTCTCCAAGATGAGCGATTATGAACTGCTCGAATGGGCAGACATCACCGGATCTGGTATGAGTAAATCATTTAGTGACTACCGGAAGGGCGCACCCGAGGAGAGCCTGATCGAGATCCGTGAGGGGCTACAGGCACTCTGGTCCCTCGTCAGGGAGCTGGACCTGCGGAGGCAGGCCGGGATTTGACAGTCTGGGCAGACTGTGGTTAACTGCTGTTGAGCACGGAGAGCAAATCTCCGGACTACCATGGAGGAACCATGAACTGCACCACCATCGGAACCCGCCTTATAGCTGGCGCTGGCGTCCTCGCTCTTGTCGCGGGCATCGCCACAATGGCCGGGGCCGAGGATAACTCCGCTACCGTCCGGAATGACTCGGTCGCTGCCGTCAAGGTAGACATCACCGTCGTCCCCCAGGCTACGGATTCGACCGATACGTCCTACTATATGAACATCAGCGACACCGTGGCGTTCGCCCAGCTCACGTCCGTGACCGGCTTTGTCACCCTCGTTAACGGCGTCGTCCCGGCTTCCCTCGCCAGCGGGGGAGAGAACATCTTCTCCTCGCCCTCAGTCTTCCCGAGTCCGTACACGACCGACTGGCCCTCAGACTACAGCGCGAGCTTCAATGCGCCGGTTGTCCCTGCCGGGCAGAAGGACAAGTATTCGGCCGAGGTTCTGGGTGCCGCCGGTCAGGTCATCGCGGTCTCGCCCGTAGTGACCGTTACCGCTCCGTGATGGATGATCTTCGGCTACGTGCCTACCTGTCGAACCAGATGTCCGGGCGGCCCGAACACAACTTCCCGTGGTTCAGGGACGTAGCCGAAGATCTCCGCAAGCAGGGTATCTGGGTCTTGTCTCCGCACGAGATCATGCACGGCGGGAACCAGCATTTCAACGCTGACTTCGGCCATCAGGACTACGTCAACGCTGACATAGCCAGCATGATGGACCAGTGCAACGCCGTGGCTATCGGCCCGCACTGGCAGAACTCGGAGGGTTCCAGGCGAGAAGTTTCTGTGGCTCTACTGGCTGGCTGGCCAATCTACAAAGTGGTCCTGAAATTCCCGTTGTTCCCGTCTCTCGGGTACAAGCTGGAGCTGATCTGATGCGTACTACCAGGCGTACCCGCACTGCCCCCGCCCCCGCAAAAGAAACCAGGATAGTGGTCCCGGCAGATAGCTGTGACTTCTGCCGTACTGGTGATCACCGATATTGCCCCGGCACGATACTGAACGCTTCTGCCAAGACACCGGATAAGGTATGGAGGTGCGCATGCTGGCTACAGAACTCCAGCCCAGGGGTTCATACTAGAGCTATAGAGAGAAGGCCATCATGAGCACTCGACTGGACATCATCGCCGCCAAGCTAGCGTTCGAACGCCACGTGGGCGAGCATCGCTGCATCGCCGTGCAGGAAGCCATAGCTCGCGGCGTCACGCCCTGCCCTTACCGTGTTCCACTGTGGCAGGCTTACGTCGGCCCGTTTTCAACCGCACATCGCTGGGGTACTGAGATAGGTGACCCGGCTCGTGTGACCGAGCAATTCTCCCACCAGATCGTAGGCTGACATGGCACAGGTGCATAAGGACAAGGCCAAGTCCAAGGAAGTAACTAAGGCCGAGACCAAGGTCAAGGATGAGCAGAATGCAAAGCTCTCCGAAGAGACCGCCGACGTCCTTGATGAGATCGATGCAGTCCTGGGCGACCTGACCGACGCCGAGGCTGAGGAAATGGTCAGGTCTTTTGTCCAGAAGGGTGGGG
>Ga0302221_10001781_pt1 | contig 13617 bp, 7 predicted proteins | sample II_Palsa_E2_1_FD_193517 | JGI IMG/M metagenome (GOLD analysis project Ga0302221, IMG submission 193517) | Peat permafrost microbial communities from Stordalen Mire near Abisko, Sweden - II_Palsa_E2_1 | ecosystem: Environmental > Terrestrial > Soil > Palsa > Peat permafrost | place: Sweden... | reverse complement strand
AAATATTATTTTTAAATTATTTTTAAAATAATTTTAATATTAATATAATTATATAATAATATTATAATTATATTATATAATTTTATTTAATTATATATAAATTTTAATAATTAAACTTAATTAAACTTAATTAAATCTATAAAAAAAATTATTAATATTAAAGTATTAATAAATTTTTTTTTAAAAAATAAAATTATTTATAATATATATTTAATATTTTTATAAAAAATATAACGACTATTATATATTATAAGTAAACTAATATTTATTTATAAATATCTTTAAGTTTAATAAATTAATTAATTAATAAAATATATTATTTATTATATTAAAACTAATTATTATAATATTAAATTAATTTTAATAAATTAATATATTTAAACGTCTTTATATAAAAGTATTTAATATAAGAATAATAATAAATTTTTTTTTAAAAAAAATAATTAATTAAATTATAAATATTATAAATAATATATTTTTATAAAAAAAAATTCTTATTAAATAAATTAATTTATTAATAAACTTTTAATATTATTTATAATATTTATTAAAAGTATATAAATAAACTTAAATAAAAAATAATAATAATTTTTTTATATTTTAATTATATTTTAAATATATTTAAAAAAAATATATTTTATTATTTACTTTAATTATAAATATATAAAAAAAATTAATAAAAATTAAATTTATTAAATATATATTAAAAAATATATTTAATTATTTTAAAAAAAATATATAATTTAATTAAAAATAAAAATATAAAAGAATAATACATTAAATAAAAATAAAGAATATTTTAAAATATTAAATATAAAGTTTAAAAAAAATTAAAAAAATAAAAATAAAATATTTAAATTTATTATTAATAAAATTAAAAAAAATATTAATAAATAAAATTAATTTAAAAATTATTAAATTATTTTTTTTATATTTTTTTAAACTTTAAATATTAAATAAAAATAATTTAATAATTTTTAAATTAATTTTATTTATTATATTTTTATATAATATTATTAAAATTTTAAAATTAAATTTTTTTATATTTATTAATTTAATACTTATAATTTTTAATATATTTAAATATATTTTATTTATTTTTTAAATTACGTTAAATATTAAAAATTTTAATATATTAATTATTTATTAATTAAATTTATTTTTATATATTAAATTATAAAGTTTTAAAAATTAAAGATTAAGTATATTAATAAATTATTTAATATTATAAAGTATTATATATAATTAATATTAAAGTTTAAGTAAAGACTTTTAATTAATTAAAATATTATTTTTATATTAAATTATTTTTATAAAATAATAATATTATATTAAAAACTTTTTTTTAAATTTATATTCTTTAATAATTATTATTAAAATTAAAGTTTATATTATATTAAAAAATATATTAAAAGCAAGAAATTAATATTATAATAAAATATTAATTTTTTTTTAAATATTTTAATTAAATTTTTTTTAATTAAAATAATATTTAAAATAATTAATATAATATTAAATTAAAAATCAAAATTATATTCGATTAATATATAAAATAATTTAAATTTAAACTTTTAATTTAAATTATAAATTAATATATTATATATATTTTTATATTAAAAAATAATATTTTATTATTTTATTTTTATTTTTATTTTATTTTAAAAACTAATATAAACTTATTATTACTTAAATATATTTTTTATAATTTAAATATAAAAAATATTTATTCTTTAATATATAATTAAAGATATTATTTATTTATTTTATTTTTTTAATTTATTTATTTTAAGTTTTTTTACTTTAAAAATATTATTATTTATAATATTATATTTTTAAATAAAATTATATAAATTATAAATAATAAAAATAATTTATAATTAAATTAATAAATTATATTTTATTAATATTTAAAAAAAATATTTTAATTTTATTCTTTAATATTAAATATTATAAATTAAAAAACTTTTAATATATTTTAAAAATATTTTTAATTATAATAATTTTATATAAATAATATTTTATTCTTTTAAATTTTTTTTTAATATTAATATATTTTATATTATTTAAATAATATTTATTATTAAATACTTTAAAATATTTTTTTTTAAAAATATATTAATTAAAATCTTTTAATTATTTATAAAGTTTTTTTTATTTTAAATATATAAAATAAAATTATAAATTAAAAATATAAACTATAAATATATTATAAATTTTTTTTTTATAATTTTTAAAAAAAGTTTATTATTTAATATTAAAAAAAATATAAATATAAATTTTATTTAAAATATTAATATAATTATTAAAATAAAGAATAAATTAAAAGTTTTTTATAATTTAAGAATAAATTATTATATATATATATTAAATTACTTTATAATATATTTAAAGAATATATTTAATATAATAAATATTTTATAAATTTTTTTTTAAATATAATTAATAATAATTTTTAAATATTAAAGTATATAATAAATATATATTAAAATATTATTATTTTTAATTTTAAGAATTTTTTTTTAAATATAATAATTCGATATTAATTAATTAATAATATATAAAAATATATTTAAATAAATATAAAATTTAATTAATTTATTAAATAACTCGAATAATATATATAATTATTTTTAATATCGATATAAATAATTATATTAAAAAAAATTATTAATTTTATAAAAGTTTTTTTAAAAAAAAAGTTTTTATAAAAATTTTATTATAATATATAATCTTTTAATAATCGATATTATTTAAAATAATTTAAGTAATAATTAACTCGAATTCGATATTAAATTTAATTTAAAATAAATTATTTAAAGTTATAAATAATATAATTAAATTATATTTTTATAAAATATATATAAACTTTAAAAACTTTATTTTTTTGTTTATAATAATACTTTAAGCGAGTATTTAAACAAGTAAATATCTAAACTTATTTTTAAAAAAGAGTTTAAATATTCAGAAATTTATATAAGACGAATACTCGGTATTTAAATACTAGTATTCGTTATTCAATATTCGAAAATTACGTAAACGCGTTTTTCGAAATATCCGAATACTAGTATTCGGATACTGTCTCAAATACTGGTATCCAAAGCGTGCGAAACGGGCCCTAAATCAACCAAAATTCTCGTAGTATCTAGGTATCCGAGCATGCAAGTAATTGTGTTTTATATGTTCTATAGAATGGGTATCATTGTTTCCATGTACACGAAACAGGGGGCTTGTAAACCTCAAAACTCTTGTATTGCCTGCAGATCATGACTTGTTGATGGCCGGTGGCAAGTGCCCGCGACTAGTCTGTCGCTGTTGCTACCACTGCTCCCTTTTCCGGCTCTTGGTCATTGCTGTTCAATCAAAGCCGCGACTCTCTTTCTCAAACCATCGATTTTTGTTTGTTGACCAGTTTCTACGTACGTATCCTCCAACTGTCGTGCCACGCGACGAATATGAACCTGATTCACTCCCCGCTGAAGTCCCGCAGTCATCTCGTCAAGGACGTTCAAGTACGATTTCTCGGCCTCATTGAATCTTTTCAAGTTCTTGTAGACCCAGGCTAGTTCTGCAGTTGCTATTATGTGATCGGGATGTGTGGAAAATAAGTGTCCAATCTGGTTTATCAGCACCTTTTCTCCGTCTAACCAACGACCGAGAGCATTGTATGCTCGGGCAAGGTTGTACTTCGTCATGTTCATGCCAACATGTCGGTGGCCGACCGTTCGAACCACGACTGGTATCATAGCATCGAGCATCTTTAAAGCCAACTGCGCTCGACCAGAATCCGTATATACTTTGGACAGGTCGTTAATTGTCCAAAGTGTGTATCCATGCTCTTCACCCAAAATCTCCGTACGGATCTTGAGTACTTCGAGAAGAAGCGTCTCGGCCTCAGCAGTTTGCTGAAGAGAGTGATATACGATCCCCAACTCTGCCATGGCCATGATAGTGTCCGGATGCTTCGTATCAAAAAAAGTCTTCCGGGCTGTTAGGACATGCTCCAAGCCAAGGCGGGCGTCCTCCACCTTACCAAGGTGATATTGAGTTCTTGCGAGGTGAAAAATCGCTGTCAAGGTGATTGGGTCATCTAGACCAAGGGAATTCGATAGCCCACTTACAGCCTTCTCGCCGTAGTTTAGGGACTTCAATCTATCCCCAGCCAGCCAGTACGTCGCTGTGAGTTCCGAGATTGCGCTCAGAGTAAGAGGGTCATCTTTACCCAAAATCCTACCTCTGATCTCGCAAACCTCTAACTGAATACTGATGGCGTTATTAATATCAAACAAATCCCAGTAGACTTTACCAAGTTCAACCATACACCTCAAGGTTTCTGGATGTTCAGGTCCAAACTCCTTTTTCCTTATGCTGAGCACTTTCTTGTTGATATCTCGAGACTTTTTCCAGTCACCCACTTCCGAGTAGACTGCAGCGAACCTCTCTGCTACAGGACCTTGATATATCTTACTCGAAAAGCCGAGAGATTGCGCAGCACTTTGTCTCGTTTGCAAGCAGGCAGCTATGTGAGGGATTAGTGATCGCCGGAATTCTCTGCCTGCAGGCTCATAGGCTGGAGATATCGAATACGCGAGGAGATTCGTTGCTATTTCAAGCCAGTGCTTTTGCTCTTCGAGCGACAGGCGGGATCGTGCCCAGAGACGGATCATGGGGTGCATCCAACACATCTGCTTCGTATTGTCGTAATAAATAAAAGAAAGGTCATAAAGAACTGCAAGGGCATCTTGTAGTCGACGGTCATCCCAGGTGACTTGATCCAGAAGTGCTGGTACGTTCTGATTCCCAGTTTTTGTTCCGTGTTTATCCTTTTGAGACGACCTGAACCAGAAATTAAACATACGGCTTGGCCCATTAGGCTCTGGAATGAGGGTGTTTTGCAGATTGCTCCAAGCTCGCCTGAATATTGTTGCTGGTATTTGTTGAAAGTGTAAGAAAGCGAAGATCTGGAGAATCTGAGTGGCATCGACTGCTGCCAGGTCGGTACGTTTCATCGTTTCGCCGAATGGAATCTCGTATGTGGTTGCGATGGAGCGCTCGGACGGGTTTGCAGAAGGTAGGAGCTTCTGATTCATTAATTCCTTCTCGTATACCCGGAGGTACGATTCTAGAGTATATAACCTGCGCCTGATCGTTGCGCCAGCATGGATGATCGCAATTGCAAGATAGCCCAGAGCAGCAGTTATTGGCCTAGCCAGCTGTCGTTGTCTAATATCCTTATAGTCCTCAGCCCCGGGCTGCCGCGCAGCTTTCAAAAGAAGTGTAATGGCATCCTCTTCCTCCAATTCGCGAAAACTAGCTTCGCCGATCGTAGCATGAACAACATTGTTCGGATTTCTTGTCGTCAATATAATATGACCTCTCCCACCAGCTGGAAAATATCGCGAGACATCCATGTCGTGACTATCGGCATTGTCAATCACCAGAAGCCAAGACTCCTGGCAATTGGAGAGCCAGTGCATACCAGCCGCGAAAGTAGTATCCTTTTTAGCAATTCCACCGATTTCGGCAAATCCCATCTCCGCTGTGGCATCGGTCATAGCATCAATCCAAAAAACTCCCCAGAAATTGCAGCACAAAATGTCAGCAAGGACTTGTTTCAACACCATTGCACAATATACTTCAAAGGGTAATCGTATTTACGTACCTGTCCCGATTGTCTTCAACGAATTTTAGACAAAATTGCGTCTTTCCGGAGCCTCCTAGGCCCCAAATTACAAAGATTTTATGCTGGTTGTGTCCTCTGTCGAAGGGAGTTGACACAATCTTCTGGCGAAGCAAGTTGGCAATTTCTGCTCTCCCAGTGAAAAGGCTGCTGGCGCTACGTCCAACCATAAAATGAACATTTCGTGTGGGAGATGGCCCACCATCAAAAGAGAGGCCGGAATCGTGGCGCAGTACCTCTGCAGCTTCCTGCTCGCGTTCTCGTCTAAGAAGATCTCGGTCCTCATGCCATCGAGACAGTATTAGTTCTGGCGCTTTTTTTATATACCTTTCGCAGGCTGAAAGAACCAATTTGAACCCATCTTGACTTGCTGACGTGAATTTGCACATCTGAGAATGGTCGGCATGGATACCAGCACGCTCCCCAGGTTCCCATCCAGGGTCAGCAGAATCTTGAGTGACGACGTAGGCTTTCGTTGTCCCAAATTCGCTCGGAAGTTGCTCCCAGAAAAAATAAAGCGAGAATCTTTTACTCAAAGGGGCGAACTGATCGTTGATCTCCTGTAGAGTTTGAGATCCTTTGACCAACGCCGTCGAAAGCTGGCTTAGGGCGGCCGTAGGCATCAATTCGGCTTGAGCTCTCAAGGCAGCATCACTCATGCCAGTATGAGGTGTTCCAAAGAACATTATAGCATATGTTGCCGTGAAAAGGAACCGGCGATGGTCTACCTGCTTCGCGATACTTGTGTTGCAGAAAGCGATCGCACGCTTCACCAATATCCCACCAAGGCCATGGCAGAGAAAGATGATCGGCCTGCTAACGGTTCTCGATAAATGGCGAGTGGCGTTCAATTCGGCTACTAGTGTCTTTGCATGGGATAATATTTGATCAGAGGAGCCTTCCCCTGGCGTCTGCCCACAAGAGCTTTGCACGGGCCGGCCCCAATCATCAGTTCCCCGGTTCCACCCACGGACGATTTCGTCTCCGACCTGCCCGATCAAGACTGCTGCTCATTCACATGTGTCGGCATGCGTCCCGAGCATGTGGTTGAAGCAGGGGCCGAAACAGGAATTGAACGAAATCTTGCCGCACCAGCCAGTAGCTGAAAATTCGGCGCTTCTATCGGAGACTTGGTTGGACGCTCGTCCGCTCGTACAGGCTCCGTTCCAGTCGTCCAAATTTGATCAGAAGGCCTTCCTGCCTAAGGCTGGCACTTGTCATGCCAACCGGATCGTAGCCCCTTTTCTTTGCAAAGCCCTCACACGTTCGCGGCACTAGCGCCGCCCGTGCGAAAGACCGTCATCTGAGGTTTGGAAGCGCTTCGCACTTCATCTCATATAGAGGCTGTGGCAATCAAGTGTGTAGTGTAACGCGACCTTTGCCCTTCGAGTCCAGATCGAACCAAGACCCATCAACGCGGGCCGACAACAGCTTTCGTCCCCCAGTCATGAATAGTTTCAGTCTGCCGAGCCTGATTGGCGCCATACTTACTGTGATTGTCATTCATCGAATATATATATATTACCAAGAATATCGGGTGAGTACCTTTGATGTCATCCTCGAAGGCAGCACTAACTGGGCTCTAGTCAGACAAATTATTCGGGGAGCAGCATGGCTGTCTGCCACCCCCTAGACTCATCAACGAGAGGCCTCTCGGGATTGATCGTCTCCAACAAATTTGGGAAGCCAACTCCGATTCTAGGTTAATGGAATTGTTCCTGTGGCATTTCCGAAGATGGGGGAACACGCTCGACCAGGTTTTCCTTGGGACCCAAGCTTTCGGGACTATTGACCCCCTGAATCTCCAGGCGGTTCTGTCTACAAAATTCGATGGTAAAGTTATGAATCGCAATATTTACGTAGAAAGAAATTAATCGTATTCTAGATTAGGGATTTAGTCCTTGTAGAAAAATCACCTATTCCTTATTTAAGGATGACATCTTTACTTAGGAAGGGCAAGTATAGAAATATTTTCGAGAACTCCTTCGTTCTTAATTTATATACTAGTAATATCATGATCTTAATATTCTCCAAGAGTCGGTTAAAGATCTTCTGAATTATATATCCGACGCGAAATCTGGTGTTGTCGATTTATAGTTATTTTTCTTCCGGTTTATGCTAAACACGACCACGGTCTTTTTTTTCGGGGAATCTATTTATAGTTTATAAGCTAGGAGCAAGGCAGTAGAATTTAAAGAGGCTTTTAATATTGTTTAATCTATAGTTGCGATAAGGTTTAGACTATTGGATTTATATTAACTTATTGGAGAAAGAAAATTCAGAAAATCGTATAAAGTAGCGTATAAGTTTATCGACGAAATTTTGGACAAGGGGATACGTTTAAAAAATAATAATAATAAAAGAGAGAGTCGATATATATTTCTAGATATAACTATAAAAGAGTATCTTAATCGTACGGTACTTCGGTATTAGATAATAAATATTTTAATTATAGATAGAGATACGATCGCTTGTTTATTATTCTGGACTTTATTAATATCGCTCCCGAAGGAAGTTATTTTTATTAAAGCTGACTAAATAATTATAGTTATCTTCTCGTGCGATATCCGAAGACTATAGCTAAATTAAGGTCAGAAATCGTCTCCGTGCTCGGTAATAAGGATTCGGTAACTCGAGTTGATTTTAAGTAATTAAAATATTTAACGAATATTCTAAAAGAAAGTTTATATTTAAATCTTCTATATTAGATCATTATTAATCTACCTTAGTCTTTTGTTTATTTCCATTGATTCCGGTTAATCAACGTTGTGCGATCAGGACAATGATTTTACCGACAAGCGGAGGCCTAGATTACAAGTCGCTAGTCTTAATCCGACAAGGCCAATCTTTGGCATATAGTATTTATTTACTTTATAGGAGCGCAGATCTATATAGAGATAATACAGAAGACTTTAGACCTAAGAGATAAGACGAAGATCTAGGTCTCTATCGGGACGAGGTGATAAAGAACTAAGGATATTTATCGTTTAATAATAGTCCGAGGATATATCTTAAGAGTAAGATGCCCCACCTCCAAGCTCTTGAGTCGTTACTTACTTGATCTAGTAGATTTTGCGATGATGGAAGTAGCTTACGTAGTTATATAAATTTTTTAATAGTTTCCCGTTATTAGATTACCTAGCGATAAGGTTATAAAGAAGACGGGGAAGGAGCGCTAGACTATAATAATTATACTATCTATTGGCGATAGCTATAAAGTTTGCTTTGAATAAAAATTTCTATGGAGGAGATAGTAGCTGGAAGCTCCCTGAATTATTTCTATACTAAAATAATAGTTCGTCATAACTGAAGATGGAATTTCTAAATCCGAATCCAAATTTCCTCATAAATTCGGGTTTCCCGGGAAGATTTAGACTGACCGTTCTGTGGAATTGCCTTGTCTCATCAAGAATTTCATTGGACCAATTATTCAAGATCCGTTCCAGGCACGGGGTACATATCGCAAAACATGCAATGACCTCCTAGAAGAGGCCCATCCCGCAGCCACGGTGTCAGATCCAGTCAACCCCGGTTCCGCGCCGCCGAGCGCCTAATTTGAACGAACCAACAATTGCACTGCCTCGCATCGAGAAGCTTCTGTAAATTTGCCTCCGATTTCCATCGCTGGCCCACCACAATAGGTCATTGTTAAGTGTCTATCAAGGCCTAAGATATATAGTGGGATTCTTTCGTTGATCATCTCCTCAAAATTGAATGAACGAAAGTACGGGGGTTGTTAGTTCCTTGCAGTCTTGCAAGCTTCAGCCTTGTGAGTTCCGATAAATGAAATATGGTTCGTACGCCTCACAGCTAAGAGGCCTGACATTAATGATCGAATCGCTTCAGGACAAGTACGGAGTCTTTCAACTTTATAGCGGGGAAGATCCGCAAGTAGAGTAGGTCCAGAAAGATCCGGTCCTGACCAAGAAAGCGACTGATCAAATATTTAGTATCGTGGCAGTTCACGGCCTCAATGGTGACCCTTACAAGACCTGGACCACTAAGTCTGGTACCTGCTGGCTTAGCAACCCCGAACTTCTCCCCAAAGTAGTTAGAAATTCGCGAATCTTGACGTTCGGATACAACGCAAATGCTACTTCGTTCATGGGAAGTACATCTTCTGATCGAATCCTCCAGCACGCGCAAACCCTCGTGGCACAGTTGGAGGCAGACCGAGCAGTAGGCAGTCCCCTTCTGTGCTCCAAATATGCTGAATTATAGCCTTTGCAGCTATTCGATGCTTCAAGAAGACCCCTGATATTCATATGCCATTCGCTAGGTGGGATTGTCGTGAAGAGGGTCTGTAGACACTGAATAGGCTCGCTGGACCCGCGCTGATAACCCCATAGGCATTGGCATATTCGGCAAGCAGAACCAGCAAGAATATTACTCACCTCCACTCGATCTACATATCGACTTGCGCTGTCCTATTTCTTGGCACACCCCACAATGGAAGTAGCAAGGCTCAGCTGGCTGGGATAGGGCGACGGATGCTGGACACAATGGTGCCTTCCAAAGTATGGGATACGGATGGGCAGCTGGTCGATGCATTACGAGAGGGTTCGGAGACGCTGCAAAACATCACTGATCAGTTCGCGCCTCTTGCCAAGAAGTTCTACATCTACTTCTTCTGGGAGCAAGAGAAAACAGACCTCGTCACAACAAAAGGATACGTAAGTGCCAACATCAAATTCTAAATTTTTTCACATGTCTAACTCACGGTAGATTGTAGATGAGTCGTCTGCAGCACCAATCCTTGACGATACCGAGAGGTCAGGAATCCCGGCGTCTCACTCGGAGATGTGTAAATTCGAGAGCGCTTCCGCAGCAGGTTATCGAACGGTTGTGTCAGCGATCATGAGATATGCTAGAGAGGCACCAGGAATGATTCAGTTTCGTTGGGAAAAAGCGGACGAGATGCTATTTATCCAGAGGTCAAATGAAGCATCGGAGTTGACTAGGTAACGAGTTAATTTCTAGCAAGGAGGTCTTGACCATTGATATAGTTAAGAGGAAATAAGACGAAGTGCATAAACTCTGCTCGTTATTTAATTCCTAATATTATAGTAATATTCTCTCGAACTACTGTGAATTATTCTAATATTCCTAGAAATCTCACTTCTTTCTTAAGTATTTCTTTATAAGATTAACGGGAAAATTTATATAAAAAATAATAAAATAAAATATAAATATAATAAATAATTTAATTAATTTAAAAATAATATAAATTTATTCTTTTTAGTTAAAATAATCCTTTAAAAAACTTTTTATATTTTTATATAATTATTAACTTATTATATTATTTAATAAAATATAATAATTTAGAATTATTTACTTTAGTGTATATATTACAAGAGTACTTGGAAAGCATTAAATACTTTATTAATATTATAATAAGTGATTTTGGTCTATACTTCTTTTTGGCTAGAATCTTAAGTCCTCATGAGGCACTTGTTACCCTCTCCGAAATCACTAAAGCAATAACCATCATCTATAATTCATTGATACATGAGAGTTTAAATTACTACTATAAATAAGAAGACACGACTACCCTCCATATGACAGAGTCTTTCTACCCACCTCCACTCCTACTGCTCAGGGCCATGTCACCTTAACAGATCACTTCGGCTTATCTACCTTTCCTTAACCTTCACATCCATGAAGTTGGCTGGGGATGGATTTACTACCACCCCATCTGCACAACTATATCACCTGTGCTCTTAACTCGGCTCTTTGTGGCAGTGTACCCTCACTTGCCAGCACGAACAGCGATAAGCTGGAACGTACGTGTGACATCTTTCATACAATCCTCGATCATTATGGCACTTGCCTTGTTTTTTATATGGAGTGACGAGGAGAGGAGAGAGATGGATTGGGCTAAGAAGATACGGGGCTGTACTGGAGCTAAAGGTGCTATACACGGGTTTGCCGCGGGGTATTTCATGTGGGATTTGGTAGCTAGCGTAATACACCTGAACCTTCTTGGTTGGGGTTCACTAGCACACGCCATCAGTGCATTGCTCCTCTAGGATTTGTAAGCTCTAACCCCCATATCAAACTATAACAAGAACTCCATTTTCTCCTCGTCTGAAAACTGTCCGCTGATTTCTGGTAAAACGTCCTTTCGCAAATCATTATGCTCCGAACTTCATCCTTTACGAGATATCCACCCCGTGCTTGAATATTCACTGATTTTCGACAAGCTCAACATGACAGGCTGCCGTGTACAGCTGTAAAATGGTATCGCTCTTCTCACAACATATAGACTAAGATGGAGGAAGATGCGAGTGCGTGGAAAATGTGCAACAAATTTCGAGGGCTTGTTTGAAATGAGACTTTGTTACTTGCATTCGAGTTCGCATGTTCGATCAATCGAATCAAAACATGGATTTACTGACTCTTTGGCAACATTCTGGAGGAAGTTACCTCAAAATGAAACTACATACAACGTTATGCAATTCATTCTATATATCTGCAATTGCGTCCTCTGCCGCTCCTGCGATTGAAGTCCAATCCATCTGTTTGCGTTTCCTCCGCATCAATGCCACCTTCATCTAAGATACATTCAGCAGGTGCCTGCCAAGGATGAAACATGTCGTCAAACGGCCAATAAGACTTGTCGATCGGGCTTGGTAAATGAAGTCTGCCATCGAAGTCGATCTTGTTAAAAGGCAAGGCCAGCGGTAAGTTGCTCTATAAATTAGGGACGAGGTGCGTTAAATATGGAGGTTGCAAGCCTCAATTTGCAGTTGCCGAATGCTTATCAACAGTTCCAGAACCAGAAAATTTCTTACGAAAGCATAAGCTGTTCCGCAGATGAAACAAATGGAAATAATAGTGATGCAGCGTGTCTTGGCTGCCACCATCATATCCCAATCGGTATTGGTGGGTTTCAAGTCGAGGGTGAGTAAATTTATCATAAACCATATGGAAGCTGATGAGGTTATGCAGATAGATGAATACCTACCGCATCCAATTTCTTTTTGCATTTGATGGGGAGTAACTGTTCCACGCAGCAACGTGCGAATCTTCATAGGCCATGTTGGCGAACCATAACACCATACCTATCACGAGGCCTCCCCTTCCTTGCAAAAGACCCTCAGTTGGTCAAATTTTTGTATTGCGTATATAATTCAAATGCTGTGCATTTCCGCAATCCAAGTTTTGGGCCATATCGGGCCGCGCTGGATTCTCGTTTGTGTCTTTCTGCGATCATATTTATTATTTATGGACTCGTGATTCACGACTAAGAGATACAGAACCAAAGAATGAGTCTAGGCTAGATGGGTGGGTGGCTATTAAAGAATATAATGGCTTTGGAGTAGTAAAGTCGTGCTACGGTTATATTAACTATAACAAATATCCGTTGGCTAATGGATTTAGTGGGGTCGTAGAGCACGGCGTTATAATTAGGTGCTTCGCCTAAGCCGGCCACGATGCCGTGTTAGCCGCCCCCAACGATTATGCAGGTGTTATTTAGGAGGCCAGCTATACAGGACATTATTCTTTTTAAAGACTAGAGTTCTTGTTAGTTAAGAGACATTATTATAAGAAAAGAAAGACTTTTAAACTAGGTTTATAGTTTTTAAATAATTTTATTTATTATTATTTTATTATTATTATTAATTATTTTTAAAATATTTATAAAAATATTAATTATTATTAAAGTTTTTATTATAGTTTTTATATTTATAATAATTTTTTTTTTATAATTTTAAAAAATCTTTTTATAATTATTTTAATAATATTTATAAAAAAAATAATATAAAAATATTAAAATTCGTTTATATTATTATAAAAAATAAATATAATTTTATAATAATATATATTAATTAAATATTATATAAATTATTTTAATTTTTTTTTTTAAAAAAATTAAATTTATTAAATAAATATAAATATTTTTTTTTATATTTTAAAATTATTTTATTATATTATTA
>Ga0302221_10001780_pt1 | contig 13619 bp, 3 predicted proteins | sample II_Palsa_E2_1_FD_193517 | JGI IMG/M metagenome (GOLD analysis project Ga0302221, IMG submission 193517) | Peat permafrost microbial communities from Stordalen Mire near Abisko, Sweden - II_Palsa_E2_1 | ecosystem: Environmental > Terrestrial > Soil > Palsa > Peat permafrost | place: Sweden... | reverse complement strand
TCCTTTACGCTTTTCAATTATACTTTTAGCTTCTTTTCCCTTCTTCTCTCCCTCGGAGCTATATCTCTTTAAATAAAAATATAACCCCCTATAATAGCTCGGTTTTGTGGCTTCTTAGCCTCCTCGTACTTGTATATCTTATTTTTCTTGTATTTTTAGTTTCTAGTTGCTCTTTTCCCGATTTTAACTTCTAGTTTTACTTATTCTTAATTTAAGTTTAATAGCTTGCTTGCTCTTATATAGTTTTTACTAATTAGGGACTCCCGATTAATAGCTCCTTATTTTAGACTTTATACTAAAGCTAATAGTTTCTTAACTCTTAATACTAAAACAGTTAAAATTAAAATGCAAATCGATAATACTAGTTTATTTAAAAGGGCTAAAACTTTAGCTTAGCATAGTTTTAACTCACGACCCTTTTATCCTATTTTACTCTTATCTCCTTATAGCACTCTCTTCCTCCTTAAGCTAGCTTTACTTAAGGCTATCCCTAATTAAGCTAACATGCCGCTTTATAGCTATTCTAGCTCTATGTTAGCAAGAAACGGTTCGGAAATTAGCTATATAAACGAAATAACTAGCTAAAACAAAACTAGCAAAAGCAAACTAGTTAGCTACTTAATAAAAAAGACACCCTAATATATAACTTACTACACGAACCTCCGAGTTTTGCTTTACAAGAACCCTAAGTACGTATAATAAAAGCTTCTTTGGCTGCAAATCGAGTCCTCCTTATATCGCTTACTAAAAACATATAAAGGGGCAGACCTTAGCTAGAAGAAGACCTTACAAGAACGATACTAGGAAACTAAGCAATAAAACAAGAAGGAAAACGCATATATAAAATTAAAGTAACAATAAAAGGAAGAATTAAAGCATATACGCATAAATCAAGAAACAAAAACGAAATTATAAGACTAGCAACAACTGTGTACGATTATTAGGTGTAAAAGTAAGTATAAATTAAGTATAAAGTAAAGTGTGCGTAGCTACAGAAAATAGCAGTTATACCCCCCATTCTAGTCACGTGTAGCACTAACTGAGAACCTCTGAAAACCCTCTAAAATCGACAGAAATTAACAATCCCCTTGGCACCCCGCCACAATAATCTAGTTTTTAATACAAAAGTCGATTACTTAAGAGCTAATGTAAGAGGAATGGCCATCGAAAAGCATTAACTTATACTTCCTTTTTAATATCTTTCTAGTTTATGGTTTAAAAACCCTTTTAAACCAATTAACACCCAATTCGATATTAGTCCACCCGTTAAAAGACATTGCAATTGCTCCACTTGCAACTAGATGTTTAAGCCACTCGAGCTTCCTTTTAACGCCTTTAAAAATAACATATAACGGGAGATATCGACTATCTATTAAAATATAAGAGATAATAGTAACCTATTCTCGACTTCCGTCTTATATAATAAACGATTTTTTGTCTATCCTCGTATCCGCAGTTATAATAACTTTTTCCTCCTTAATTTATCCCATTATTACTCCCTTCTTATCCATATTATATATATTGTGGCGGGGCGCCAAGGAGACTGCTGAATTCTGTCGATTTTGGAGGTTTTCAAAGGTTCTCGACTAGTGCTACACGTGACTAGAATGGAGGTATAATTGCTAGGTTTTTGTAGCTAGACATGCATCACTCCAAATCATCTATACATGTACACATATCACTTAATAATCGTTTATTCATTGCTTGTTTATACGTTCTACTTTTGCTTTATAATTACACTTAGTTCTTGCATGCTTTAGTTCTTTCTTTTGTCATTGCTTTATACTTACATATGCGTTTACTTATTGCTTGCTTACTTAATATCCGAGAGACGTTCTTATAAGGCTTTTTCTTCTAGCTAAGGTTCGCCCCCTTACATGTTTTTAGTAAGCGACGCAAGGAAATCGAACGCAATCAAAGGAAGCTCTCATTAATTGTACAACTTAAGGTTCTTGCAAGGCAAAGCTTAAAGGTCCGTGAAGTAAGTCGTGTATTAAGGTGTCCTTGTTCTATTAAGTGGCTAGTTAGCTTGTTTCTACTATTACTATTTTAGTTAGTTTATTTTAGCTAGTTAATTCGCTTATATAGTCTAATTTCCGAACGATTCCCGCTAATATAAAGCTAAAATAGCCATAAGGCAGCCTATTAGCTTAATTAAGAATAGCTTTAGCTAAGCTTAACTTAAGGGGAATAAAAATGCGACAAGAGGAGGTAGCTAAGATAGAACGGAGGAACTATAAGACGGAGCTATGTTAAAGAGGGGTCTTAGCACTTTTAAACGAGCTTATATTATCGATTTGCGTTTTATTTTTAACCATTTTACTATTAATAGTAAAAAAGCTACTAACTTTAATTTAAAGTCTAGACTATAAGAACACTAGCCGGGAGTCCTTATATAGTAGATGCTATATAAAAGTATATAAGATATACGAGAAAAACTAAAAACAAGTAAAGCATAAATATAAGACTAGCAAGAATTAAAAATACAAAAAACTAAAAACACATAAACACGAAATAGCTATAAAGCTATAGCATAAATAGAAGGATAATACTATAAAGGGGGTTATAATTCTTTAAAGGGACATAGTAGTTAAGAAGAAGAAAAGAGAAAAAAAGCCGCAAGTATAGCTAAAAGCAAAAAAAAAAATAAGAGCAAAACGGTATAAGTAATTAAAATAGCAAAAAACGAGCTTTAAAGGACTTATTATTAAAACGTTTATCACTTATTTTAACAAAAAACGTCCGGTCGACTTTAAAATTAAGCATAGCAATTGCTAGTTCCCCTTGCAATTTATTTATATAGCAACTTACGCCTTAATTTACCTCTTTAAAAGACGAACCCACAATTCTAATGCTAAATATAAGCACAATAGAGGATAACAAGTACATGTTAGTTCCTAAATTACACCTTCCTTTGCTTAAAGCACAAGGAGCCTTATAGTTTAAAGGTAATAACATCTTTACTTTCTTAAAGCAATATACTAATATATGCAAGGACTACCAAGTCTCTATAACTACAAAAAGAGAGCATATTATTAAATACATCTTACTATTATATAAGGACTAAGTTAAGGCTATACTAGGATATTATACTAATAGCTTTAACAAGTATAATAAAGCCAAGTTTTACGCAGCCTTAAAGAAGGAGTATAAGGAGTATAATTAAGAAACCTTTAAGATTAATTATAATTTCTTAAATCGAATTATTGCCTAGTCTTAAGAAGGGCATATTACTATTAAGACCTTCGTCGACTTGTTTTATAGGGTATTAACTAAACTAGTAAAAAGAAAGGAATTAAATAGCAATTACTAGTATCGGGAGTTTATAAAGGGTTTTCCTTCTCAAGTTAAAGACTAGATCTTTAAAGACTTTAATTATAAGCTTATAAACATGTCAACTTATAACTATAGCAAAATGCATAAAATTGCTATATTTGCGTATAAGTATAAGGAAAAGAGACGCAAGTATAACGAGGCTAATAACTTAAAATACTCTTAATTACGCTAAGAACACCTTAATACAGTTATATAAAATATAATGCTTACGACAAATGATAAATACGCCCTTCCTTTACCTTTAATTGTGCTTGTATTAGCAAGGGAACCCACTAAAGCTAGTAAAGTGTCAAAGGTTCTTATTCTTAGAATAATAAAGCTTAAGAAACTTACTAGTAAAATCGATTAATTAACAAAGGAATTACAAAAACTATCAATTTTATCCGTTACTTAAAAGGATTTACAAAAGGCTATTAATGCTTCGATTATTATTATTACTAACAAGATTTAGTCTATGCTCTTTATAATTAACCTAAGAGACACTTAAGCATCTGGAGGTTATTATAATAAAAAGGGTTTTAGTAAACGCAGTTAAGGTCGAGGCAATTATTATAATAAAAGAGGAAAGGGAGCATTTACATCGACTAGTAATAATCGCTTATACCCGGATTCTTAGCAGAATATAGCTCAAGTTAATATTGCATTCTAGTTATTTGATAAGAACTATTTAAAGTGTTTTAAAAGGGATTATAATAATACTATAAATCTTAATTGCAATTATACGCACTCGAACAACTATCTATTAATATAAGAGCTAGTTAACTTTAAGTGCATTTATAAGGATAGCTATAACTAATATAAAGGAAAATGGGACTTTAACTAGCCTTTTATACCTCTTATTTTACAAAACAATTAGCGTTAATTCGATTAGATTAAGACTTAGCTTTAAGGGGGTAAGTATAATTATAATATATTAATGCAACTTGCAAACGCTTAACAATTACAAAATAATATTTAACTTAAAACTTAAGAGAGAAATAAGTCTTAAGCTCCTCTTATACTCGGCAATTTATATAAAAGCAAAGAGATTTTATATAAAGATAATAATAATGCCCCAGTTCTTAGAAGTAATTGCGTAAATATTATAAATAAGGATAGCATCTTTATTAGTAATATATATAAGGATATAATATATCTTATACTATTTGTTAATGCTATTAAATCTTTAAAAGTAAAGGGAAAAGGATTATAAACTGCCCGAGATATTATAAAGTAATAAGCTCGAGTAAAGGAAAGGCTCTTATAAGCAAAAAGCTAGAGATTTGTTACACTAAGAGTTAAAAGGGATATTAGACCCTTATAAGATATAAACCTTAACTTAGCTTCTAATAAAGAACTAGAACTAGTTAACACTTTATAAGACGAGCCTATTTTGCAGGCTAAAAAAGCAACTATTTTACTTCCGTATACGCAAAAAGGGGTAAAAATAATTATTAATGCGCTTAAAACTCCCGATCTTATAGCTACAATTTAGCATTAATAGCTAAGAAATAACTAAGCTTATATAACAATTCTAAAAATGGGAAATGCAATAGCTATATATATAGCTAAGGAAATTAAGAAAACAACTAAGATAGCTGCTATAGCTAATAAACTAGAACGCATAATACAAAATATAACTTAGCTAGCTTAAGTAATTAGCTATATGCTTTAAGGAAATATAGCTGCATTTAACTTTAAGACTCTTATCTCGAAGAAGAGCATTGTCATATCCTTTAAACTTCGATTTTTATTATATAGCCTTAGCAGAGAAACAGAATGCTATAATATGCTAAATACTAAAGCTAAATATAATATCCTATTTATAAAGATAGCCAAGAACTTAAGCTATATTATCTATAGCGTTAATACCTTTATAATATTTATAATTACAAGAGACTAATTCGGTTTTGCTAATATAGCTAAGATTAGGATCGAGATTGCAAAGGGGGTTAGTTGCAAGGATATGTTTTTCTTAATTGACAACTCTCTTAAGACTTTGCTAAAAATGCCGTTTATTAGCAAAATAAAGATGGCTATAAATTATAAAGACAATAATTTGTAAGATAATATATTTATTAATTTAAAAGATTCGAAGAATGCTTATATAATTATAATTGTTCTACTATTAAAGAGTATCTCTAAAAAGAGGGTTTAATTCCGGCAAGACCTTTAGCTTAAAATCGAGGAAGTAAACTCGAGTAATAAGGATAAGGAAGAGGAAAACTAGGGCTTAATGCTTTAGCTAAAGAGAGTATTAAGGGAGTAAAGGTTATTTTAGGGTTTTTAGAGGAGTTTTATAATTTTAAGACTAGCGTTACTAATTTTTTGGATATAAGAGCTACAAAAAGCAACTTTATTTTAGCTCTTATAAAGCACTTCCCGGATATAACACGAAAACAAGCAATAAACATTTTAAATACTAATATTCCGGATACTAAAGTAAAACTATATTATTTGATGCTAGCTAATTTTATCCTTAAAGCTAAGAATAAAGGACTAGAGTTTATAAAGTTTTTATAGTTTTTTAATAAATTAAAGGGGGTATTATTATACTTAAAAGATAAGGACAAGAGCAAGAAGATCTTGCGTATAAGTACGCTAAAACAAGTAAAATTAGAGAAAATGGCTATTGTATTATAAGACCTTATAAGCGTGCCCTTTACGCTCTTAGCAGATAGTATTTATAAACCAAAAGCTAAAAAGGTATAGCTAATTAATAGAAATAATAAAATAAGAAGAAGACTTAGAAGATAATCTAATTAATACAAGCAATCTAAGGTATAAAATACCCTGCAAGAGCAAGTAGGCAAATACTAAGACTACTTACTCTTATGCTTTATTATAATACCGAGAGGTTCTCGCTTTACACTAAAACGACTAGCAAAACTAGACACTAGAGACTAGCTTTAAAAGAAGGAAAGGGCTATGTTCGAGGAACTAATAATTAACTGCGAAAGTGCTATTGCTTTCGACTAAAAGGAAGTAAGAAAAATTTATAAAAATGTTAGCCCCCTTATTCTTATTAAGATAATATTGCATAAAGCTTAGCAAGAAAAGAACTTCCCTTGCTTTAAAGCTTTAATGCTAGTAATAGTAAAAATGCTATTAGAACGCTTAAACCGAGGAATATTAGAAAAATGCAATAGACCTTATAAAAACCCTTAGTTCCTGGTTACAAAGAAACTAGCTAGCACTTATAAACTTATTAACGCAGCAATAAAGATGAATTCTATTACTTTATAAGATGCTAACATGCCCTTATTAATAAACGAGTTTTTAAAGGAATTTGCTAGATGCTAGTATACTTCTTTAATCGATTTCTTTTTTAGATATAATTAGCTTACCTTAAATGTTAAAAGTAAGGATATAACAGCTTTTATAACCCCTCTTAGCTTGCTTAAAATGACTACTTTATTGCAAGGAGCTATTAATTTAATAGCTTAGTTTATACGAGTAATAATAACAATCTTAAAAGACTTGTTTTTAGCTATAGCTATGCCATTTATCGATAATATTAAGGTAAAAAGGCTATATATTAACTATAGTAAAAAATTAAAGCTTTTTAGAATTTGCCGATTTATATTTAAGCATTTGCAAAACTTAAACAAAGCCTTAAATTAGATTAAACGAGCTAAAGCTTTTATTAGACTTAAATTATAGTTTTATTACAATAGTATAAGTATTATAAGTTTTGTATATAGTTTTAAAGGAAAAAGCCTTGCTATTACTAAAGTTAGTAAGATTTTAAACTAGTAATAGTGCAATAATATTATAAAAGCTAAAGTATTCTTAAGAATTTGCGTGTATTATAAAATCTAGATCGAAGCGTATACTATAATAGCTAAACTAATTTATCGACTGCTTAAGAAAGGAGAGCCCTTCTTATAAGGGGAGGAATAGATTAAAGTAATATAAACTCTTTAAGAAAAACTTACTACTGCGCTATTGCTTTATAAGCTACATTATAACCTAATAAAGCTATAAGGACTTATTATCTTAGCTATAGACGCTAGCTTATTTGGATAGGGAGCAATTTTAAGCTAATATAATAATAAGGGACGCAAGAGGGTTGCTTAGTATAAATTTAGAATATAAAACTAAGCCGAATAAGGCTATAATGCTACTAAGAGAGAATGCAAAGGGGTTTTTAAAGCTTTGCAAAAATTGCAATTTTAGCTATATAATGTTCATTTTATCCTAGAAATAGACGCAAATACGCTTGTTACTTAGCTAAATCGGGCAGCTATTAACCTTCTTAGAGCTTTAGTTATATGCTAGCTTGCATAAATTAAGCTATTCGACTTCGAGGTATACTATATAAAGGGTAAGAAGCATATTGTAGCCGATAGACTATCCCGGCGCCCTTATTGCGAAGAGGATTCGGAAGATAACTTAAATATCGATAAATTTATTGCACTAAAGCTTAATGCAATCGGAATTTAACTAATTACTAAAAGCGCAAAAACAGTAAAGCGTCGCGATATTAAATGCAATATGCGTTCTAATTAGCTAAAGCCTCGCTTAGCTAAAACTTGCAGGTTAAAGCCTTACTCTAAAAATAAGCTTTATTTTTTAAGCTACCTTTAAAGGGGGAATTCCCCCTCTTATAATAGCTTTAAGTTTTAAGCACTCAAGCGAAAAGCTATTCTAAACCATGTAACCGACAACTATAATACTATATATTACTTTATACCGATACTCTAAAACGCGACTAATAGTTTTATATTAATTAATCCGCTCGATAAGAGCTATTTAAAGCGATTTTAAGCAATTGCAAGGTATTTAACTACGCTAGCTAAGCTTAAAAGCATATTTAAGGGCAAATTCCGTAAACTAAAGAAAGAAGCACTAAATTATAGCATATGCAACAAGCAATTATAGAAAAACAAGTATAAAACGTACTTCTCGCGTTTAGTTTTTAATAATTTAACTTAAAGAGCAAAGGTTATAAAGGAGTTGCATAATAAAATTAGCCATTCGGGCTAAGAGACTACTTTTATAAGGCTAGTATGCAAATATTACTAAGAAAGTTCTTATAATAATATTTGCAAGTATTGTAATTCTTGCAAAGTATGTTAATATAAGTATAAGCAACGACAAGAAGAAGCCCTATTTCTTACAAAAGCTACTCTTTTATTTTATTATATTAGTATAAACGTTATAAAACTACCCGAATGCAAAGGTTATAACTATCTAGTAATAGCTAAGGATAACTTCTTTAAATAGCTAAAAGCTAAACTTATAAAAAATCCTACTAGCAAGAAGATTATAAAGTTTATCTAAACTAAAGTAATTTATTAGCATAATTTATTTAAAAAACTTAAGGTTAATAGTAATGCTAAATTTAAAAGTTTTATAATTAAGGAGCTTTAAAAGCTAAGGATTTATAAGATTATAATCTTTGTATATAATACTAAAGCTAATAAAATAGTAAAGCGTAAATATTAACTAATTGCATTTGCTTTAATTGCTCTAAGCATAAGAAGCAAGAAACTATAAGTAAACCTTTTACTTTAAGTGCTTTTTGCAAATAAAACTACAATATATAGCCTTATAAGCTTTACTCCTTTTTATATAGTTTATAGTAAAGAAGCAATACTTCTAATAAAAACCTATTACTTTATATAAAGGACTCTTAAATGGGACAAAGTCTATAATCGATTAACCTTGCTATAGCTTTATATATAGCAAATTTAAATGCGTAATAAAGACATTAAAAAGTTTAAGTTATAAAAGACTCGACGACATGCTAAGGGTAAAGCTAACTTCGATGCTAAGCACTAGATTTATAAGAAACTAATTTAAGCTAGAGATTTTATTTTAGTATATAATATTAAAAATATTAATTAAGACAAGTCTAAAAACATTAAGCTTTTATATTAGTAATTAAGACTATATAAAGTTAAGGAAGTAAACTAGTTAAAAGGGACTTATATATTAGAAGAATTAGACGGGACTCTTTTACGCTATATATATACAAGAAACCGACTAAAGCAGTTTATTAAGAGAAATTAGTACTAATATTCTTATAAAGATAAAGTACCAGAGCTTGCTCTTAAAGAAGTCGAATTCCGGGCTAATGCAAAACTAAAAAAGGAAGCTATTATAAAGTTTTATGCTAAAATTACTTAAGAAATCGAAAAAGACACTAAAATTATTATACGGGTCCTAAAACTCCTTAAATTTAAAAAAGGGAAGTACGTCCGCTTTAATAATAACTAAAATAAAGCTAAGTTAGCAAGTAAGGATAAAGACTAAGAGTAAAAGCTATTATTAATTATAAATACATAGCTACTAACACTTAAACTTCGACTTACACGCACTTTAAAACACAAAAATAACCTAAAGAGGATTATATTACTTAAAACCGGACTTTATTTAAGCTAAGACTTAGTTAACAATTATAGTTTACAAATGCAATTATTTAGCAAAAGCTAATTTAAGCTGCAAGCGGTATAAAGGCTATACTAAAAGCATCGAAAACAGGATAATAATAAAACTAGAAGACTAATAACAACAAAAAACACCGGATAAAGCCCTTTATTTGATTATAACCGGAATAAATAATAATAATAATAAAATTATAGCTGCAATTACTAAAGCATAAGCAAAGGAATTTAAAAGCTGCAAGTATTAGCTAAAGAAGGTAAAGAAACTTTATAACTAGCTAAAATAAGACTCTAATAATATTACTATACTTTAAGCTATTAGGATACTAATAGTAGCTATAAGAGGAGGTGTTATTAGAGGAAGAGAGGTAATTATATAAATTGTTTTAAAGGAGAACCCGGCATTTCTTTCTTATTTCGGATTTTAAATGCTTCTTGCTTTTATATATAATTATTAAAGCTTTTTTACTTATTTCTTTTATTATATATAATTTCCTTTATTATATATAAAGTCTCTTATATTATATATAAAGTTTCTTATATTTTTTATTTACATTTAACTTATACTTGCGTTTTTTTACTAAAAACCTTTACTTACTTTACTTTTACTTGCTCGGGACAAGTAATAAATATAAGAAGGATAAGGTTAACTTATACTCGCTTTTTGCATTCCTTTTACTTGTAAAAAACCTTTAATTTGTTCTTTAATTTAGTTAAGTTAATAAAGCTATATATATTTGCTTTAAACCCTTTATTTCTTAGTATTATAATTGCTTTTTTTGCTTTAAGCAAACATGTTATAAAAGACTTTTTTGCATATAATACTAACTTACTTTTACTTTTATATAATAAAGGACTTGCACTTTAAAAAAGAGACCTTCTCCTTAATTTTTCTTCTTATTTTACACATTTAAAAGCTTATAATATTTAAGAGTATTGCTTTTAGTTATAAACTAGTCGATTTTTCGAAGTAGCAAACATTTACTCCTACTAAAACTTATATGACTTTACATTTACGCTTTATAACCTTATAACTTACTTATATATTTTACACTTCGCAAAAATATCGAATTCCTTATAAAATACAAGAAAACGAAGCTAAAATATCAAGCGCTAAGTAAACCCCTATTAAAGAAGCTAAGAATAAAGAGCTCCTAATTGCGCGCTATACATCCGCACCTTATAAACTTATAAAGCTACAAATCGCTAATATTAAAGTTACAAGTTTAGCGCAAGCCTTAAATGTTATTAAGAACTTCCCAGATAAAGAGAAAGCTACTACAATTATAGCGTTTAATGCTATATTATTGCAAAGTAAAAATAAGGTAAAGGATGTAATTATAAGCTAAAAAGACATAGTCTAAAATAAAGAAGCTCTCGGATTAGAAAGAGACGCATTAGCGGCGTATAATATTTAAAATAAGGCGTTTATCGAAGCTATAAAGGATGTAAAGAAAGCTAAAGCTATTTCCTATAAAGCTCTAGCTAGCTTTATAAGAACTATAAACCGGAAAAACTCTTCTTAAGCGCAAGCTTTTAGCAAATTCATATAACAAGAATACTTTTAATATAACAAGAATATATATAGCAACTTAAATGTGCTATTTAAATCGAAAATCGAGCCATATAAAGCTATTAAGTTGCTTAATATAATAACTTTAAAGCGTGCTTGCAAAGCCCCGGTTTACGCTTAACTAGCACTTATAACTAATAATATCAAAGTTGCCTTAAACCATTTAAGGGGCCTAGCAAATAATTAATAGCTAAAAATCGATAAATTGCAAGCTATTAAGCTTAGCTAGCTAAGCTTTACCTTTAAAGAATTAAGAGTCTTAATTAAAGGAACTTACGCCGACAAACCATTTCTTGCTTTTATAAACGAGCTTATAAACTAGAAAGCAGTTATAATTAATGCACCGAAAGCCCTTATACTTACACTTGCACTTGCTATAAAAGGACTTGCTAAATAACTTACTAATTAAGAGCAAGCTACTAAGCAAGCGCAAGAAGAGGTGCAATACGATACTATTCGGGATTTAACTATTAAACCTAATATAAGAGAGGGTAAAGTTAATTTCGATAAGTTTTTATATAAAAGAACTAATACTACTATTAATCTCTTAAACCCTAAAACGGTTATAACCTTAGCATTAAAACTGGCAAATAACATAAAAGCTAGCAATGCAAACCCCCTAGTAGCTAGCACCTTTATTAGTATATAAATCGAAGCTCCGGTTATAAAAGGAGCTAAGAGAGCTACTTTTAAATATAGTATTTACTCTAATTTTAGTTCCGACAATAAGGAATAGCCTTTACCCTTTAATAAAAGACTTAAAACAAAGGGTCTTAGCAAAAAGAAAGCTATATTTAAAAGAAAGAAACCTATTTTTTATAAACTAGTCGAGATTAAAGAATGTCTTTATACAATAAGTAATTTATAAAAAAGGGATATAGCTTTATAGTTAAACTTAGATTTTAATAGCTAAAGCTTTACTTTAAAGGCTATTATATTAAGATAGCACTATAAACTTAAATTATATAAGATCCCTTGCTTAAAGCATTTTAAAGAGCTTATATACTTTCTTTTTATGCAATTCATTTAAGACGCAAATAGTATAATAAAAAGGATATTACAAGTTTATAAAGTTACTAGGGACAAAACTAGTTTCCGACTTGCTTAAGTTTATTTAAACACATAAAAGCTCTTCTTAAATACACTTATAATTGCAAATTATATCAAATAATACTTTATCAAAAATCGATTCCGGCTTAAAAAACGGATAATAAGCCTTATATTAACCTTACTAGTCAATTTGCTTATCAAAGGTGTAAAGGTACTAGAATAGCACTTCGTATAAGTAAAAAAGGGTAAAATTTTAGACTTACTAATCGATAAAATCGAAATGCTACGTTTCCACATCTATTATAATGCTAAGAGACTAAATAATATTATATTAAATAGTTATTTCTCTCTTGCTACATAGCTGCTTTAAGCAAACCCTCTAATCTAGCTATAATTTTATAAAATGCTACCTAATAACCCTATCTTTCTAGTTATATACCCTTAACTTATCTAGTATTATAATAAGGACTTTATAGTATCGCAATTTTATAAAGGGGATATTAGAAGATTTAAGACTATTACCTCTCTTTGTGCTAAAACCCTCTTAACTAGTAATAAGCGAGAAATCGGGTACTTGATCTTTAAAGACCTAGGACCTTTTAATGCTTTTATAGTATATACTTTCTAAAATCGGAGATATATTAATTTATTTATTTAAAGTAATAAAGGGAAGGCTTTTAGTAATTTTATAAAGGACAAAGAAGACTAAATAGTAGGTATTACGCTAAAGGTATACGATATGCACATTTATTATTCGGGGGTTTTTATTACTTACCCCTTTTCTAGCAAAATAAAGCTCTTATAACCTCGAATTTCACTTCTAATTAGCTTGATTTTAGTCGGATTTAATAGTATAACTAATATAAGAATCTTATACGACATTATTAAAGCTTTATATAATACTTGGCGTGTTCTTATAAAAGGTCGTTTTAAGGATATAAATAATAATAAGTCTTTTGCTAGAAGTATTTAGCTAGAAGGTATAAGAGCTTTATACAATATAATCCGATGCTTAAAGCGCCTTAATTACCTAGTAATGCGCGTAGAGATAAAGAAATGGCTAGCATATAGCAATATGCAAGCTAATAAGGTGATATACTTTGCTTAGCAAAGGGAAGCTATAAAGCAAGTCAAAATTGCGTTTAAGTATTTGTAAGAGGACGAAATAGCTATATTTCCTAAAAACAAGTTATATTTTAAGTGCAAATAAGAAGGATTAGAGGTCCTTACTAAAGATAACAAGGAATACTTAGTAATATCGGATAGTAATAAGGTAAAAAACGAGGGAT
>Ga0302221_10001779_pt1 | contig 13621 bp, 8 predicted proteins | sample II_Palsa_E2_1_FD_193517 | JGI IMG/M metagenome (GOLD analysis project Ga0302221, IMG submission 193517) | Peat permafrost microbial communities from Stordalen Mire near Abisko, Sweden - II_Palsa_E2_1 | ecosystem: Environmental > Terrestrial > Soil > Palsa > Peat permafrost | place: Sweden... | reverse complement strand
TATAATAGTCTGCCATAGGGATAGAATCCTTGTCTCTTCTTCGAGTGCGATTTGTCTTGGACCGACCTGCTGAAGAACCAATGATGAAAAGTCCCCCTTAAGTGTACCGCCTTCTATCCCACAAGATAGGCAGAATTCGTCGCGGTAATTCTCACAACATTCCCATACAACAATTGACCCGAAACTCAGTGTTCTTGGGGGTAGAAGTCGCTCCTGCATCACCCATCCTCTTTTATGCAGCGGGGATTCGAAGAAGCACAGATTGAAGTCCCCTTCATTCCCCAGACCTCGGTGTGGAAAGGCAAACAGTGTGGTTGCATCGGAACTATTGGACATCGGGCAAGGTCGGTATACATAGGGATCTCGTTGGGCAAAGAGACCTTCGTCACTGCAGGATGCGCCTGTGGCAGCTATACAGATCAAGCAATTTTGATATACATCGACCATAGTAGCTGCTTCTGAAGACCAATCATCCACAGAGTCCTGAATAATGCAGAGCGAGTCAACCCATAACCAATGTAAGCCAAGCTGTTGAGTGACATGGAGAGCGTCCTGGACTGTTTTTGGGAGATCTGAGAGCAGGATACCGGATCTCATCGTTTCCAGGTTCGCTCGTGTCAACTTGTACGCGGATCCATTGCCCCAGCAATAACTTAGCGTGGCGTATTTCAAATCGGAGAAGTTCTCATCGAGTTCGACAAGTTTTACTTGAATCTTCTTTTCGATGGTTTCAAGATATAGAAGTCTCCTAGGAAGGGTGGGAGTTGTGGCATGTCGGCAAATGGCATGGTTGCTCACACATTGGTCTAGCCACCTTGCTGCTTGTTGAATGACAGAGCTGGACGACGTTGAGACAAAATCCGCAGATGCCGTTAAATCGACCGAGGATTCCCCCCATATGCGCAGGTCCGTCTTCTTTACCGATCTCGAATACGACGGCCACGGCCCGATCTCGATAGCCACACTTGTCCTGGTACCTACCCGTGCGATTAGCTCGAATTTGGTTTCGAGACTGTCGGCTGTATCGTAACGGTGTTCTGATATGTCGTGACGACAGATCTTGATCTTGACATTCTTGCTCCTTCGTATCTGAGTCAAACGAGTCTTCTTCAATCTTGAGCGCTCGGACGGAGACGGAATATTTGCGCGGTTTGCCCCAGGCCAGCTAGCCTTGCCTTTCTCGACGGTAGCCTGCCATATAAGAGTGCACAAGTGACAGCCTTCTTTGTAAGATTCTTCAAGCTGAAGACCAGTTTCATGATGCTCAAATTCGTGCCAGAGCTTTCCTTCGGCGTGAAAACTGCGTAAGGCTTCTCCTGGTGGATGTCCTGGCTGTTCATGCTCCCATTGCTTCGTTGTAAGCCATTTCGAAATCGGTCTGCACTTTAAACACATGATTCCTGGATGGACGGCAGGATTGTTGGGATTGATGCTGACAGCGTTTGATGATCCAGCTGTGACGAAGTCGCCTGGCCACATGATCGGACGTGCTGGCTGCTCGGAGGGCATTCTAGTCTCCTCAATTCTCGACATAGTGTTGACGTCGACACACAAGTTGGGTGCAGGAGTCAAAAACGATGGTAAATGAAAATCGTTAGAAATGGCCGAAAGTAAGAAGTAGATGATCAGGAAGGTGCAAAGGGGTTGAGACGATGGCTACCCAAGCACAGCCCCTAAGTCCCCTGCGGTGTTTGGCAAAGGGCTGCCTGTCTGGAGGCCGCAGCCTGCACCTGCTCAGGGGCTCCTGTAGGGGTTCTCGCTAACGAGCCTGCACCCGAAAGTCTGTGCTTTTCAGGCTACTTTTCAGGCCCATAGAAATCAAAGTCACTTACTTTACCAGGTCACTATGAAGTAACCACTAATCATTATCTGCTATTACTTAAGGAAAGAATTATCGAGAGCTTATTTTATATTCCTCTCTCCAAAGTTTTTGTTTTTATATAAATTTTTAAAAGTATAAAGATTGCAATAGGGTTCGTTAGGGAGTACATCACCCTGAAAGCATAGACTTTCGGGTGCAGGCTCGTAACGAGTAGTTCTAACTCGTAAGCGGATTTCAGGGGCTTTAGGGGCTTCAGAGGCTTCAGCACTTGGCTTCGCTGTTAGGGCTGAATCAGCGATTACGTAACTAGCGCTTCCACTATCTAAGGTGCCTCCAGAACGCTCCATAGCAGGAATTAACGAAGCTCTCTTTTCATATTTTCTGACGGCTCACGCTTGACGGCTCACGCTTGACGGCTCCCGTGTTTTTACCGTGTTGTGGCCTTGTCCTCAATAGGTGTTTCATCGCTAACGAGGTAAACCATCTTCGCGCACGTTACACTAAGCCCGGATTCTCGTGACACGGATTTAAGGAGTTAGTCCCGAGACATAAATACATCCCTCCTGCGCTTCCTCAGCGTCGAGTTTATGCCCTTTGCACCTCTTATCTATTCGTAGCCATCCCAGCAACCTTCCTTTTGCAAAAAGCCATGCCGTTCCCTAGTGGAGGATGCCAAACATGCAAGCTTCGACGGATCAAGGTAAGTAACCGTAATCTGGAGTTGCGAATCTCCGATTAACTTGAAGTTGCAGTGTGATGAGACTCAGCCAGTTTGCGGGAGGTGCAAGAAATCCAAAAGGACGTGCTCTGGAATGAGAAACGGCCCCTGGTGCTCCGTGATACACCTCGAAAACACATATGCAAGCGGGGCTGCAAAGCGGCCTAGAGGACCTCGCTCTACACGAACGGCAAATCCAGCAAGAATCGTCGCTATTCAGCAGCTTCCTGTGCCAGATTTGAAGACTCGAGCGATGAATTTCTTCTGGCGCCACCACTTGAACACTTCCACAGAATGCCAAGACTTGTCACTGACGATTTATAATGATTTTTTACCAATATGGATATCAAAACAAGAGAGTAAACTGCTCAATCTATCTGGTTCCTGTATAGCGCTTGCTGTATTTTCACAAACGCAGAGGCATCCACCAGCGGCTCTTTCAGCATCGCTAATATACCAGAAGCTTCTCCAGGCTACGCAAAGGTCTCTCTTCACTTTGAGCGAGGAAAATATCGAGCTCTACCTTGTTGCATCATTTTTTATGGGCCGATACGAAGCAGCGATATTCAATCCGAAGGTGATGAATTCGATGTATTCGAGGTTCCGGGGTTTCTCGCACCATTTGGGGGCGCTTTCGATACTGAAGTTATGGAAGGAGCAGTACCGTCATCTTCACCCGCCAACAGATGTCATCAGGCATAGCAGACAAGGACTGTTACGATCTGCTGTGTTGAGAAACGCCGAGGTTCCTGAATGGATGCTTGATGGCACTATATTTGGTGAGCACGGCTTAGATCTTGAGTACCACCGCATCATGATTCAAATTACCAAAGTCCGTCACCAAGTCGCGGGACTTCTCAGGGACAAGAAACTCTTTTGTCGGTCACTCATTGAGCCCACTGCTATAGTTGGGGATCTCGAAAAGGAAGCAGTTAGCATCGACAACGCGCTACAAGAATGGTCTTCCCGATTTCCAAGCACCTGGAGATACGGCCAACAACAACTACCAGACCCTTACCCCTGGCCGATAAGAGATTTCTACACCCCAAAAGTCTGGAGCTACTCAACTTCAGCACATGCAAGCGTCTGGTGTAATTATTATTCTGCTCGAATTCTGATCAACAGCACGCGTCTGAAAATTCTTGAGCTGGGTCAACCAGTTGAGCTTACAGACAATACGGGTGTGCACGCACGTTTAAACGTCGCAAGTATGGCAGATCACCTGGCATCCAGCATCCCGTTCTGTCTAGAAAGATTCAAAGTCACAGTTCCCGACCTGCCCTCCGAAAAACCTCTGATTATCTTGAACATTGAGCAGGATATCAAGCCTTGCGTAGCTCATTTGGTAATATGGCCGTTGACCCTTGCTGCGAGTGTTGGGGGCGTAGATGCTGTACAGCAAAAGTGGTTTCGATGCGAGCTCGCAAGGATTGGTAGGATTGTGGGTTATGGCATTTTTGAATCTGCTGAGACGGATCAATGGTCTCTGAGTAACCTGAACTTCGATTACGAGCCGGACTCGTGAGCATCGCTTGGCGGTTTTGGTCAGAAGTATTAAGTGCAGTGCTCGATGGAGCCGGAATTGTGAATTCTGAAGCTCTGCAAATAGTTAAATGAGCATTATAAAGAGCTGCGTGGAATAAGTTGTAGCATTAGACGTTGGCGATGACCTGGTGTTCGCTGCTGACAGTTACGATGGATGCTTATTCGCGCGCAGAGGAGCCTAGGTGTGAGCTCCAGTCAAAGCAAAGCGGGTACAGTTGGCCCATATAATAAGTTTAGTTGCTGTACTATTGTAGACTACTTAAACATATGGAAAAACGCATGTTTTTCAACTCCTTGGTCCTAAGGATATAGTCCCAAAAGCCAACTACCTTCCCAGCGGCGTTCGTATTGTTTCCTGGGAGAAGCTCTTATGCTCTTCTATTCCGTAAAGGACGTACACGATAGATGATTACTCTTGTTGGCAATATTTAACATTAGACAACTTGCGAGCACACTATGTCTTCGATGTCAAATTCATGTAGATTATTAATCGTCTAAGACATCGTAAACATGGAGTTTTAATTCTATAGTTGGGACCGCGACGGGACTGCAACCCGCAACTTTAGCAATATCAACGGTGTTCTTGAATGATTTTCTGAAGATCATGTCATGGATCATCTCGTGTGTTGACTCTAGATGATATATAGAGTTATATAAGTCAAGTTGTGCCTAAGCTCTCCATCCATGACCCCATGCACATAAACATCGCTGATGAGATGATAGTAGCACCGCCCGTTAATCTGTCCGAAAAGCCAAGCCACAGGTCCACGAATAAGGAATGGTACTCTAGCGCCAGGGAAGATGCAAAGCAAATCACCAGGTCTGACTCCATCTGCCGCGAGACCCAGATAGCCATTGTCTGTCCAGAATATTCGGCGACAATGGCCTGCGCCTGAACGAGCGAAGCTCTCTGCGTATTTATTCAGACGCTTTTCCCGCCTGCTTCGAGTGTTAAATTCTACCTCTTTGTCGTCGGGCCACAGAGGTGAGAATGCCATTGATATTCGCTCTTGTCTCTGCTCAACAGCCGTAAGTCCACTCAAGACCATTAAGTCCGCCACAAAGGCCTTCGCATCTTCGAACATAGCACTCGTCACCAAATCTACTCCATCCAGATCAGGCTTGGGAACGGTACTTGCCATAACGTTACATAAGCATTATATAACGATATAGCGGGATAACGTCCATTTTGGAATATAACGTTATAGAAATGTTATAGTTAGCCAAATATAGATAATTAAGCGAGTATAATTATTCTCTTATTCCCTTATCGCTTCTCTATTTTTTCTTTAATTTTTCTATATCGTATAATAATTTTATCTAAAATAAATTAAATAATAATTTTTTTATATAAATTAATATTATTCTTTAATAATTTTGTTATAGTAAAATCAAGTATAATTATTCAAATATAAGAATAATCTAAAAAAAAATAAAAATCTAGTATTTAGAAATTCTCTCGTGATTTAATAATTAAAAAAAAATAAGATTATTATTATTATATATATTATTCTTTTAATTTAACTAGATCGTCATACGATAAAAATTATATAAAAAATATAATAAAATATTTATTTAGATATTACGAGATTATTATTAATAAATTATTAAATAAAAATAAAATCAAGATTTAAGTATAATTTTAATCTCTTTATACTCGAGCTTAAATAAATGACTATACTAGTAAGCTTAATACTCTCGTCTTTTAAGTATAGCTTAATAAATTAATTATTATAAAAATTTTAATCTTTTTAATTATTATATAAAATCTATTTTTTAATATTATTAAATGACTTAAATTTTATACTCTTTACTAAATACTTAATCCAGAAAACAAGAATATTATTTTTATATATTATTATATAATTTAAATAAAAATAAAAAATATTTTTAATATATATAAAAATATTATATAATAAAAATTATAATTAGTCCTTATATAAATTTATATTATTTATAATATCTAGACCTCTTTAAATAAATTTTTACTTTTAATAATTATTATATACTTTATTATATATACTTTATAATAATAAAAGATTTTTTTTATTTTTAAAAAAATATCTAGTTATAATAAAAAAAATTAATTTAAGATTTTATTTCTAGTTCTTAAAGATTATAATATTATATAATAACTCGATATAATTATTATTAATAATATTTCTATAAATAATATTCTTTATTAAATTTTTAAAAATTATATAAAAAAAAAAAAAAACTTATTATAAAATATAAATTATTAATAAATTCGATATATAGACTATATTATTAATCTTATTATATAAATCTTTTTATTTAAAAATATAATCTAAATAAAGGAGCTAAAGTTATATAATAATAAAAAAAAAATTAAAATATTTATAAATAATAAAAAAATAAGAATAAAATTCCGGCTTTTAAGGCCTCTTGATAAAACTTATAATATTATAACTTATATTTATAAATCACTAAAATAGATTATAATATTTAAGAATTTTATAAATAAAATAATTTTAATAAATAATTATATAAGATAAAATAATTAATATAAAATACTAAAAGTTTTTTTTAATTTATAGAATATAATTAAGTAATATTATACCGAGTTTAAAAATAAGTTTAAAAAAAATATTTTAAGTTTTTTAGAATAAAAAAATTTTTATATAATAATTAATTTTTTTTATTATTTTTATTAAATTATTTTTTTTATTAAAGAAAATCATAAGTTAATTAATTTTTTTTTATATAAATATTTTAATTAAATATTTTAAAAATACTTTTATAAATTTTTTTTTTAATTTTTTTTAATTTAAAATTAAATTTAATTATTATATAATAAAAGAAATATAAAGATATTAAAAATCCAGAGATTAAGGATTTTATTTTATAAGTCTAAATTAAATATATAATAATTAATAAATATTATCTTAAAATAAATATATTTATAATTTATATTATTATTTTAATTTTAAATCTAAATTATTATATAAGATATATTTAAATATAATAATTAATAAAGTAATAAAAATTAATACTTATAAATATTAAAAAACTTTAAAAAAAATATTATAAAAAAATTTAATTATTTTTTTTATTAAGACTTTTTTTATATAATAATTTTTTTTAATAATAAAATTTTAATAATTTTAATAAGCTTATAATATTACTTTAAATTATTATATAACCAGTAAATAAAGACGAGTTTAAGGATTATAATTTATAAAAATTATATAATTTTAGATCTTAAGAAACTTTTATATAATAGTGTCAGGATATTTAAAAAAAATATTAGTCCAGGCTCTTAATTATAATTATTAAAATCCTCTTAATTTTATTAATAAATAATAAAATAAAAATTTTTTTTTTTAAAAGCTTATTATACAATAATCTAGGATCAAGAATAATTTTTACTAGAAATATTTAAAATAAGAAAATATTTAAAGTATTAAAAAAAAAAAAAATTTTAAATATTTTTTTTATAAAGTAATTAAATCTTTAAGAATTATATAATATATATAAAAATAAAAAAATTATATTAATCTTAATTTTATTACTTAATTATTTATTCCAGAATACTAAATATAAAAATATAATATATATTTTAGATATTTATTCTTATATTATTATAAAGAAAATATTTATAAATAAGTCTTATAGATAATTCTTAAAAAAAAAAAAATTATTATACGGGAATAACTTATTTTTTTTTATAAACTTATAAAAGAATCACTATAATAAATTAATAACCAAAAGAAATTATTATTTATTTTTTAATTCTATTATTTATATTTTTTAATTCTTATATTATATAAAAGTTATTATTAGATTTATTGTCTAAGCTATCTTTAAATATAAGAGAAAAAGATAGCGATTAATTTTATGGCTATAAATATTATATTACATGATTATATTATTTATAATTATTATAATATTTATTAAAGTATTCTTATATATAATAATACTTTAAAAAAAGACGCAGACTATGACGCTAGTAATTAAGATAATTATCTTATATATATATTTATTTAATTCTCTGGATTAGGATCATGTTTATATATAATAATTTATTTTATATAACTTGGTAAGGATTAATAATACTAGTCACGTACGGTATATTTCTATTAAACAAGACAAGAATAATTTATTAAAGATTATTTAAAGACTAATTAATAAAAGTATCGGCATTAATAATCCTTAGTACTGGGACTACGGGATTTATAACTCCGATCGCCACATTAGTAAATAGATTAAAAAAAATTAAAGCTTTAAAAAAAAATATCAAAAACTATCGTACGATAGTATTAGATTTATACTTATAGTTATTAAGGAATAACTATAGTTAAAAGAAATTTTAAGAATTATATAACGATTAATAAATAAATAAATAATAATATATAATACCAGGAATAACTAAGGTAATATAATATATAATTAATATAAAAGATTAATAAAATAAATAATCTAGAATTTATTAATCTTTAGATCTTAATTATATTATTATACGGCAAATCTATTATAAAATTATAAAAATTATAAGAGTAATGGAAAGAAAAGAATTATTATATAATGGATTTTAAGTTATGGTGGGGTAGCGAGGCGGTTGGCGGGATAACCCGGCAACCAGTATTAGTCCTAATTGGGCTATAACTTTCGCGTAACGCGTTACTTGGTCACGTTACGTTACGTTACTCGTACGGGTAACGTTACGTAACGTTACGCAGTTTCGTGTAACTTTCCCAAGCCTGATCCAGATTGGCGATCAACGTCTTCCAGCAGAGTGATGAAGCACTCTCGGCCGTCGGATAGGTCCTAAGGTCCTCGGCCTTTTTGTAAGCTTCCCGAAAAGTTTGATACATGTTCTTCCATATGTCCATTCTGACTGCATCATATTCAAACTTTTTTGGCCACGAGCCAATACCAGCAACTGTGTCAAAAACGATCGCAGTTAAGGAAATGCATCCAAACATATCAGTATCTCCAAAAGGCGCAGGAATTGAAGCTCTGGAATGGAGGAGTTGAGGATCGATGGTAATATGCAAGCCAGAGGCCTCAACAAGAGAAAAAGTTGCGGGCTCTATCTTTCGAATGGGTGATGCTTTGAATACCTTTAACCGTGACCATACGTCTGCTATTGAAGGCTCGGAGAAGTCAGGAACCCATGTAGGAAGGCGTCTCGGCGGTCCGAAGCCGCTGGTAACCCGTGTCAGGCCTGCAAATCCAAGTATGGAAAGCTCGCCTTGTGCGTCTATCATCCTAAATGTCGCATCTATATATGTCGATGCCACTGATGCGTTATAGTCGGGCTGAATCCCCCCCAGACATGCGTGGTGGATGAGACCAAGGAGACCATAGATATGATCCCTAGCGTCTGTTGCTTTTTGACTAGCGAATGAACCATACAGCTCAGAGAGACTCCTTAATCTTTCACCACTGCGCTTTTTAACAAATGATCTGATTGTATGAAATTCCTGCAGGACGGCGAAAGATGCGAGCAAGAGGTCGTTCGGCCCTTTCTGTCGTCTGTCTACCAGAGCAGAGGTATGTGGGTATTCGAGCCTCCGTACCACGACCTCGTGAAGGCTATCCATGGAGATAACAATCTTCCCAAAGTGGAAGTAAAGCTCTTGAGCCAAGCATGCTTCTTGAATTACCCAAATTCTCTCAAACCACTGCGGCTCAAGTATGAGCTTGAGATATTTGTCCGCCTCCTCAAATTTTTTAGCGTTTGCCATAGACGCACGAAGGTCTGGCCGGAGCAGCAGCTTGAGCCACAACAAGAGAGAGCTTTCGTCTAGCTCCTCAGTGGATCGACCAAGCCAGACTCTCACTGACCTCGCACAATTAAATATCGCCCCCATCATCGAGACCTGGCTATTTTTCTCAAGATTGTTGTTTTGGTCGATACATACAGCATCTATCCAGATGTATGGTACATCAAGATCTCCAACTATATGCTCGAGCATCGTTTTAACCACCCTGGTAACCAACATGTAGTACTTCCAACCGGCGATTGGAATAGCTCTGTCAGGCCCCAGAATTCCCCAATGATAAGATACTGCGACGAATTGCCCGGAAATTTCAGCAAGCTGTTTCTCGATAATCTCGTAGGATACTTCTCGTGTTGTGGTTCCCGTGAAAGAAAACTTTAGGACTCTGATGTTTCCTTCACTTCGAAGCCTTTGATATCGAAACTTGGGAGGTTGTGTGCCATGGGGCAGTAGGTGGCGGATGACTTGCTCTGATCTCAAACGACGCAGGTCCACCGTAGTAGGCTCTGCTACGTCCAAATCAGTCACTGCAGCCATGGTAATCCTCGTGGCTTCATTTTATCTTCGTTCAGTGCAATGCTAATCTTGTTTCCAAATAGTAAGTGGAGCACTATTGGCCATTAGCTTCTGGACTGCAGGTCATACATATTTCTTCGATGCGAAAAGTTGCAAGCTGAGGTGGAATTACGGGTGACAAGAACCAAAAGGATCACCGCTCAACCGCCCACACCACTCAACCGCTCAACTTGAAATTTGAGGACCTTAACACCACAACTTCGCAGAAATAATACGATAATCGTGATAATTCAAGTGTTTCTTATATTATAGGAAATTTTTAGAATTTTCTAAAGACTTTGAAAAATCGTTAAAATTTTGGTGGGGTTGACGTGGCGGTTGAGTGGTGTGGGCGGTTAGTTAAGTGGTGAACCCTTTTGCTTTTGTGGCAAAGGTTGTCTTGGTGGCATCACGTTGATCGGGATTTCGCAATTAATCAGTATATGGATGGCTAACCTAGAGGCTCCTCGCTAATTGATTGCAATCAGCCCAAGGGGTAATAGGTCTTGATGCAATAAGTATAGCTTATATACCCTGCTGCGAAGTCCGCCGGGGAGATTGAGGAAGTTCGTGAGGCTAAGATTAAGTCAACGCCCTTTTACTTGGAACCCAATCACGTGCGTGTTTAAAGGCTAAAGCTCAGTCATCGCGACGGCACATTAACTTCGTTCTCTTCCTTTCTACTACTATTAGACCTACGACCTCTTCAAATGCTTCATCAGCAAAGTGGTACCGCTAAAAGATGTCCAGGGCAGGGTTTACAAATTCAAGAATAATTCAGAATGTTTGGGCTTGGGTATACCACTCCTGTTCTCCAGAGTCCCAGACAGAGTGCGCGGCCATATAGTCCTTATCTTAGATGCTCTCCAAATCTTGCCGTCCAATTGGTGGTTTGATCCACTGGCTATATCTAGTAGTAGATATTCTTGGCCCTTCTTACAGTTAGATGCACTATTTCATTTCGGGTCAATTGGGCACCGTTGAGGTGAATAGGCTGGCTTACAATGCGCTGTGACTAGATTAAGGCTAGGCTAGGCTGGCGACACAAGTATCCCACCTGAAAGTACGAGATGTATCGATGCTTTTCAGGCCTTCCAGGAGGGTCCTTCCAAAACCAATAAATCAAGTAGTGGCATCAACAAGTATTCATTGACGGGCGAAGAGGTAGTTAAAAACAATTTCTGCTCCTCGCTTTCCCAAAACTTCTCGAGGCCTTGATCAAAGATTGCTCTTGCGAAGATATAAAGTCTGCGAGTTGCAATACGACTTGAGCCCCGCCACTCCCTGCTCATTCCCGATACCGGATTGCTTATGTCCACCGAAGGGGATACTTGGATCCATTTCAAAATGACAATTGACCCAGACGGTTCCAGCCTCGATTTGCCGTGCAATTCCATTTGCACGAGCAACATTCTTAGACCAAACCGAAGCTCCGAGCCCGTAATGTGTGTTATTCGCTTTGTATATTGCTTCCTCATCATTCGCGAAACTTAGAAGTGGAACAATGGGGCCTAGTTATCCACGTTAATTTTACTGAGTTTCCTTGAGAGGAACAAGCTTACCGAATGGCTCCTCAAGAACAAGACGAGAATCCTCCGCCGGCCGATCAATAATAGTTGGAGTGATGAAGTATCCCTTTCCTCCTGGGTTCTTTCCGCCCACAGCAATATTCATGCCCTCTTTCTCGATGTCTGCAAAGAAGCCCTTGACTCTTTCGAATTGCATTGAATTCTGGACCGGACCTAGGAAAACACCTTCTTCGTTCCCCTCGCCTACCTTGAGAAGTCTGGTGTGTTTAACTAAAGCATCACGGAATTCATCAATGATCTTCTCGTGTACTAAGATGCGTTTAATAGCGAGGCAAATCTAAGATGAGTTAATATCAAGATAAAGGGGAGTAAGAGAAAAGTGAAAACGAACTTGGCCAGAGTTTAAGAAAGCGAAGGTAGCAATCTGTTCATGAGTTAGGATATTGAAATCAATGTAAGGATGTTCTACGTCCCTTGGAAGCGACATCGTCAATATCAACATCATCACAAATGATTGCCGGATCTTTACCGCCAAGTTCAAGCGTGACACGCTTCAGAGTCTTAGCTGCGGACGCCATGACCTTCTTGCCAGTAAACGTGGAGCCAGTGAAGCTGATCTTCGCCGGAATTGGATGTTCCGTGAGCCAGATTCCCAGATTATCGTCCCCAGAAAGGGCCTGAACAACACCAGGAGGGAAGTAGCGCTGAGCCAGCTCAACGAGCTTGAGACCCCCGGCAGGCGTGAATGGCGATGGTTTTATGACTATTGGATTTCCTGTCACGACAGAAGCTGCGATCTTGCCTGTTGCCAAGAGAATGGGATAGTTCCAAGGAACAATGCCGACGGCGACGCCAAGGGGAGTGTATCGAACAACAATTTCTTTATCGCCATCTTCCGTCCTCTCCTCGGGCAACTCGAGTGCCGCACTTGCTCGTATCCAGGACACCGCAACATCCATCTCCATTCGAGCAAATTGTATCTTCCCTCACGGTCAATGTTCGAAAAATAGCAATTAAAGACTCGGAGCACTTGCCGGCTTTCCTTGTTCTTGGGTGAGAAATTTAGAGAATGCTTCTTTTTCAGCTTCCAAGCCATCAGCGAAGGCTCGCACTGCTTTCTGGCGTTCAGCATAAGGCACCGCTGCCCACGGCTTAAAAGCCTTCTTTGCGGCTTCCATCGCACGGTCGACATCTTCTCTGGTAGATACCGGAACGGAAGGATTATTCTGCTCGGTAGCAGGATTGATACCGCAACGAGATTCCTTTGTCGTTTCCAGCTTTCCATCGATAACGTTGTAGAACTCTGTCCACAGAAGTGGTGAGACATGTTCTACTGAGTGGCCGTTCTTAAGGGTAGCAGTGCCAGATGCACCATGGCCATCTGTTGCAACGGCGGAGGGGCTCATGGCGGCAAGCTATATTCTGATGGATGGAGCAAAAATTTTGTTCCTGCTGTTTGGGCACAGTGAAGATTCGAGGAATTGCTTCCCGGTACTTATACTGCCAGCAAGCTTAGATAAAGTGGTGTGGTGGCACATAGATGCCGTGTTCATGACTGGGGCGTGTGGCTGCATCTAGCCCTCTCCATGTCTCAATGAACTGCGAGAGCCAGGCGGCCGTTTACTATCGTATTGTTCCAGGCATTGAAAGCTGACGCTGCTTCCCCGCTTCTTTGGGCGAGCGGGTGCAGCGCAGGGGCAGGGTT